>Ga0210023_1000015_pt1 | contig 134805 bp, 136 predicted proteins | sample CryGeymeta201524_FD_183987 | JGI IMG/M metagenome (GOLD analysis project Ga0210023, IMG submission 183987) | Groundwater microbial communities from Crystal Geyser aquifers in Utah, USA - Crystal Geyser metaG 2015-24 (SPAdes) (version 2) | ecosystem: Environmental > Aquatic > Deep subsurface >... | reverse complement strand
GCCTATAACCAAATCTGGGGCAACGCCAAATGTGGGAGGACATTCACTGGCATCTAAAATACCAAGGCGACCGCTGGTGCCTGCACCAATATAAAATAACCTTCCGCCAGAGCGTAATTTGTTGATAACAATTTTGGTAAGTGCTTCTATTTGTGGAAGAACTTTTTCTACTGCTAAAGCTACGGTTTTGTCTTCGGTGTTGATGTTTTTTAGCAAAGCGCCTACTTCCATTTTTTCTAAATGGTGGTAGTGCGAATCTTCTTCTGTAGTTTTATGGAATGCCATACTACAAAAATACACATTGTTATTGAACTGTATAACTAAATCGATATACTTCTGAAATTCTAAAATAACCTAATGGAAAATTCTCCGGATTGGTTTGATTAGTAATGTTTCCTCTTACCGATGCCGGTTGTGTTTCAAAAGGGCCACCTGGGGATTCAGTTTGTAATAATAAGGTGAATAGAAAATTATAATTGGTTTCATTAATGCCATACAGATTAAAATGAACAGTATCTCCCGGTGCAATATCTTCCACTAAATAGTATCCAAAAATTAAATTACCATCAAAAAAGGTATCTTTTAAAGCATCAAAACTATCTCCTTTACTGGATAATCCTTCAAAAAAGTAAAAGTTTGGCACTCCGGCAGGGTCTGTAAAGTAGGCTTTAAGTTCAATATCTTTTCCTGTAAAACCTCCGTCATTTCTTTGCTCTATAAATTCTATAGGAACCGCAGTTTCTAAGTGCGTGGTAGCGGTGTATAGTTCGTTTTTATAGTTTATATTTAAAGTGTAGTCTATGCTATCTTGTGGAATTAAATTTCCAAGGTAAATGCCATTTTCTGAATGGGTGAATGGATATTGTATGCCGTTTTCATCGGTTATGGACACTGTTGCATCTGCTACAAATGGGATGTTGGTATTAAAAAAAGGGGCGGTGGTTGTTAATTTTATAAAAGCAAAAGTAGAGCCATCTTCTTCAAGGTTGATAGAAGCATCTATTACTAATTTTGGGTTGGCTTCATTCAAATCTAAATCAATAACCTCTTCACAAGAGCTTAAACTTATAGCCAAAAAGATGGTTATTATTTTTACTAGTTTCATTTTAAAATTTAAAATTATAGGTTACTGCCGGAATAATACCAAAAATAGATAATTTTACGGCTTCGTTTTTTCCGATATTGGTATTTTCTCGAAAGGAAACAGATGCAGCATTCTTCCGGTCATACAGATTGTAGATGCTAAAAACCCATTCGCCTTGCCAGTTTCTGCCTTGGTTTTTTGAAGGGGTTAGAGTAGCTGATAGGTCAAGATGGTGAAAGGCTTGTAGCCTGCTGCTGTTTCTCTTTTCAAAAGTAGGCACAACAATGCCATTGTATTGGTATTGTCCGTTTGGAAATGTAGCCGGTTGTCCTGTTTGAAAAATAAAATTGGCACCAAAAGACCATTTGGCATTCCATGTATAATTTGCGGTAACTGAAATATCATGCGTTTTGTCCCAGGCCGAATGGTACCAGTTACTATTATTGATGCCTATTTCTTCGGGCGTTCTGCCGGGAGTTTTTTGTTCGCTTTTGGATAGGGTATAGGCAATCCATCCTTGCAGTTTACCTTCATTTTTTCGGAATAAGACTTCTAGACCATAGGCTCTTGCTTCACCGGAAAGTAAAACTTGTTCAATAGCATTGTTTGCTATCAAATCGGCACCATCGGTATAATCTAATCGATTTTGCACTTCTTTATAAAAGGTTTCTATTTCTAAGGAATAGTTTTTAAAATTCCGAAAATAGCCTATTGCCACCTGATCAGAAAGTTGGGGTTTAATATACTTTCCACTTGGCGCATATACATCAAAAGGGGTAGGCGAGGAGGTGTTTGAAATTAAATGTATGTATTGTGCCATTCTTTGGTAACTTGTTTTAATAGACGATATCTCGTTCAGTTCATATCCTAAAGAAATGCGTGGCTCAAGATGAGCAAATGATTTAATTGTATTGCTTGTAGAGATACTTATGGTATCTATTGCAGGCGCTTTTTGATATATTTTAAGGTCATTATTAAAGGTAATAGGATTGTCATTTTCATAGAGATACAATTCGTTTTGTCCTAATCGGTTAAAGGTAGATAAACGCATTCCAGCTTGCACTGTCAACTTCTCTGTAATTTTTATTTCAGCTTCTAGATATGTGGCATTTTCAACAGCATATTTATCAGTTAGTTTTTGTGCATTAATTCCCGATGTTTCTGAAGTGGGATGTATTTCACCGGGAATGAATTTGTAATAGATAGCGTTTACGCCATAATTGAGTTGTAATTTATCAGTCACATAGTGTTTTAAATCATATTTCAGATTCATGTTTCTGATGCCACTATCAAAATCAAATTCCACAAATTTTAGGGTTAATCCATAATAGTAGTCGGAATAAATAACGGAAAGATTTGAAAATAGTTTATCAGAAAACAGATGATTCCATCGCAAATTGAGGGTAGTATTTCCAAAGGTGTTGCTAAAACTGTCTGCTATTTCAAAAACATCTCTCCCAAAATATCCAGAGAGATACAGATTGTTGTTGTTATTAAGTTTGTAACTTAATTTGGTGTTTAAATCATAAAAATAAGCGATGTTCTCATTGTTAAAAAGAGGAAGAAAAAGATGAGCATAACTGCTGCGTCCACCCACTAAAAAGGAACCGCGTTGTTTTACGATTGGACCTTCCAGTAGAGCTCTGCTTGAAACAAGACCTATGCCTCCAGTGCCTTTTAATTCGTTTCTATTACCATCTTTTTGGTAAATATCCAAAACCGAAGAAATTCTTCCACCAAAACGCGCAGGAATACCTCCTTTATAAAGCTTTAAATCTTTTATGGCATCGGGATTAAAAACTGAGAAAAACCCAAATAAATGCGAAGAATTATACAAGGTAGCCTCGTCAAGTAAAATAAGATTTTGGTCAGCAGCACCACCTCTTACATTGAAACCGCTGGCACCTTCGCCGGCACTAGTAACTCCCGGTAATAATAAAATAGATTTAATGATGTCAGTTTCTCCTAAAACAACAGGCATTTTTTTTATGGTATTAATAGATAGCGCATTAACACTCATTTGCGGATTTCTTATGTTTACTTTTTCAATATCCTGAGAGATTACAATGGCATCTAGCTCTTCTGTCGATTCTTCTAGTTCGAGATTCCATTTGGTGTTTTCAGTAAGTTCTATGCTTTGGGTAACATTTTTAAATCCTAATGTACTAAAAATTACTTTATAGATTCCCGCAGGCAGGGTGATGGAATAAAAACCATATTCATTAGTAATAGTTCCAGTTTGGAGTTCGGGGAAAATTACATTAACGCCAATTAGGGTTTCATTGCTTGATTTTTCAACCACAGTACCGCTCAAGGTAAATCGCTGTTGTGCACCTAAAGTATTGAAATAGAGAAGTAGGGTAAGAAGTAAAAATCTAAAAGCTGAAAAGTATTGCAATTTTCTTTTTGTTTCAAATATACCGTTTTAGTGTAAACAGAAATGTTAATAAATACTTATAATCATAAAATTATAAACATTTGAATTTCAAATACATAGAGTGTTTCATGTTTTTTTAGCATAACAATTGGGAGCACTTTTTTTAAATAACTGAGTATTCACTTAAAGAAAGGGCATGTATTATGAAAACAAACGTACTATTTTGGTTTTTTTTCTTTTTCTGGCCTCTAAGGGTTTTAGCAAAATTGGTAAGTCAAGTGTACACATTGAATTTTCCCAAGGAAATTATTTCACCTACATTTTTTATGTAGGAAACCTATCGTATCGAGCTGATTTACGAGCAGGATTACATCCGGCGCAAATTTTTCAATTGCAGGGTAGAAATCGTAAACTGGTATATTCCGGCGGAGTAAATCTTGCTTTTAAAGCAACTACTTTTGCAATTTTTAGAAGTGGTAATTTTTTCGTAACAGAGGTTATTCCATATTACGAAGAAGAAATAATCACTATACCAGTTCTTACCAATTCTATGAATGATGCGCAGTTTAATCGGTTTAAATAGTCAATAGCAGAGGAATGGTTTGACTCCGATAGAGTTGAAGCATTGCAAAAGGGGTACAGTTTAACTATTTTGATGTCTACCAAATAAAAGTGTTGATGGATATTCTTTCTTTTGATTTCAGTAAATTGCAATTTGCAAAATTAGCTTTTACTAGAGTTGTAGATCCTGAAAACTATTATTTGGTGCGTGAAGGACTTGTTTTTTCAAGCAGTAAAAGAGAAGTAAATGCGGATATAAATAGCCAATTAGTTTATTAGTATTTTTCTTTAAAACAAAAAAAGCTGCCAATTACATTTCTGGCAGCTTTTTTTGATTAATATATTTCTTTCTGATTATGCTATGGATTTTAATAGAGTATTAAATGTTTTACTCGGGCGCATTGCCTGAGTAATTAGTTGTACATCGGGGCTGTAATACCCTTTTAATTCTACTGGTTTTCCTTGAATTTTAATTAGCTCATCAAGTATAGTTGCTTCATTATCTTTTAGTTGTTTTGCAACTTTGGTAAACATGGTTTTTAGGGTTTCGTCTTTGTTTTGTTTTGCAAGTGCTTCGGCCCAATACATCGCTAAATAAAAATGACTGCCTCTATTGTCTAATTCGCCTACTTTTCGAGAGGGCGATTTGTCATTTTCTAAAAAACTTTCAATGGCTTCATCTAAGGTTTCGGCAAGTATTATGGCTTTTGCATTGTTTGTTGTGTTTCCTAAATGCTCTAAAGAAACGGTTAATGCCAGAAATTCACCTAAAGAATCCCATCGTAAATGATTTTCTTTTAAAAATTGATCCACGTGTTTAGGCGCAGATCCTCCGGCACCGGTTTCAAACATACCGCCACCATTCATTAATGGAACGATGGAAAGCATTTTTGCGCTTGTTCCTACTTCTAAAATAGGGAATAAATCCGTTAAATAATCACGAAGTATATTTCCGGTAACCGAAATGGTATTTTTCCCTTCTTTTACACGTTTTAAAGAATAGGAGGTAGCATCAAGTGGATTCATGATTTGAATGTCTAAGCCACTAGTATCGTATTCTTTTAAATAGGTGTTTACTTTTTTAATTATTTCAATGTCGTGTGCTCTTTTATTGTCTAACCAAAAAATAGTTGGCTCTCCTGTTGCTTTTGCACGTTTAACAGCAAGTTTCACCCAATCTTGAATGGGGGCATCTTTTGCTTGACACATTCTCCAAATGTCGCCACTTTCTACTGCTTGCTCCATCCAAACGGTACCATTACTATTAACTACTTGTACTTTTCCGTTTTCTTTTATTTCAAAGGTTTTATCGTGCGAGCCATATTCTTCGGCTTGTTGTGCCATTAGTCCTACATTGGATACCGTTCCCATTGTGGTAGGATTAAAGGCGCCATGTGCTTTGCAAAAATCGATAGAGGCTTGATAAATGCACGCATAACTACTATCGGGAATAACGGCCTTAATATCTCGAGCTTCCCCTTTGGCATCCCACATTTTCCCAGAATTACGTATCATTGCCGGCATGGAAGCATCTATAATCACATCACTTGGTACGTGTAAATTGGTTATTCCTTTAGTAGAATCTACCATAGCTAGGTCGGGTCCATTTTTATATGCCGTGGCAATATCATTTTCAATTTCTATTCTATTCTTTTCAGGAAGACTGGTAATTTTGTTTAATAAATCGTTAAAGCCATTGTTTGCATCAATTCCAATTTTTTGAAATGTTTCTTGATGTTTTGTAAAGACTTCTTTAAAAAATACTTTTACTGCATGACCAAAAATAATGGGGTCAGAAACTTTCATCATTGTGGCCTTTAAATGGATGGAAAACAATACGTTTTTTTCTTTAGCATCCTTAATTTGTTCTTGTAGAAATTGTAATAAGGCTTTTTTACTCAGTAAAGTAGCATCTATAATTTCTCCAGGCAATACAGCTAGATTTTCTTTTAAAATGGTTATTTTTCCGTTTGCATTTAGGTGCTGAATAGTTAATGTATCCGCTTTTTTAAGGGTCATAGACTTTTCATTAGCATAAAAATCACCGGTTTGCATTGTAGAAACGTGGGTTTTAGAATTAGCACTCCAGGATCCCATGCTATGTGGATGTTTTTTTGCGTAATTTTTTACCGCTTTAGGTGCTCTTCTATCGGAATTCCCTTCTCTTAAAATAGGATTAACAGCGCTTCCTTTTATTTTATCGTATCTGGATTTGATGTCTTTTTCAATATCATTTTTCGGTTCGTCCGGATAGTTTGGTATGGCATAACCTTTTGTTTGTAATTCAAGAATGGCTTCTTTTAATTGTGGAAGGGATGCGCTGATGTTTGGTAATTTAATTATATTGGCATCGGGCGATTTTGCAAGTTTGCTCAACTCATTCAAATCGTCAGAAATCTTTTGGTTTACTTTTAGAAAATCAGGAAATTTTGCTAGTATTCTTGATGCAAGAGAAATGTCTCGGGTTTCCATTTGTATTCCTGATGGTGCCGTAAAGGCTTGAACAATTGGTAAAAAGGAATAGGTAGCTAAAGCAGGAGCTTCATCTGTTTTCGTGTAGATAATGGTTTGTTTTTTTGTCATGCCAAATGGTTTTTAAATAGAACTTCATTGTTTTCTAAGAAAGTAAGGCTTTCTTGAAATCTAAGGATTGCAAAGATAGGGTTTTGCGCTGCTTTTTAAAAGTAATGCCATGTATTCTTTTGTTAAGGAATAGAGAAATGTAAAACATTTATAAAACAAAAGCCATCCGTCTAAAAGATGGATGGCTTTCTTGAAAATAATTCGTTACCGACTAATCTTGCGATTACAGAGATAGAATGATTATGTATCCTATGTCGTGAACTATTTCATCGGATTTCTAACTTTGTTTACTACAGTCCTAAGACTATTTTAACGAAGTCTTCATCCTAAACTTTTCTATTCTAATACTACAACTAAATTTTGCAATTTAGGGAGAGTACTTCAGGCAAATAAGAAAAGTTTAATAAAGTAAGTGTCTTTATTTCAAAATACATTTCTCGTTAGTGTTAACTGCTTCGATTTGTAATTTTGATTTGTGATACTACAACTCTTTACCAATTAATCTTGCGATTACTAGGACAGAATCATTACAAATTCTGTATTGTGAATTATACTCTCACTAGATTTTAATTTTGAATTACAGGAAAAATCCTAAGAGTATTTCTGTGAAACAAAACTAGCATCTACACTTTGTCATTCTAGTACGTTTTCAAACTCCGAGAAGCTAAAAAAGTAGTTCAAACAAATGAACAAGTCAAAATAAAGAACGTTTACTTTACCTCAAAAAACATTTCAATTTAGTGTTAACTGCTTCGATTTGTAATTTTGATATTCAAATATAAAACAGAATATCTAAAAAACAAATTATTTATACGGTTTAAAATCAACAACTTATTCACCTGAGTTGTTCACAATTGTTAATAAAAAAAGCCTCAATAATTGAGGCTTAATTTTTAGTAAAAAGAAGGGATTAACCTCTCTTTTCTTTAATTTTGGCTTTTTTACCGGTAAGCTCTCTAAAGTAGAAAATACGTTTTCTACGAACACTACCTTTTTTGTTGATTTCCACTTTTTGTAATGTCGGAAGGTTGATAGGGAAAATACGTTCTACACCTACCGTTCCTGACATTTTTCTGATGGTAAAAGTTAATGAAGATCCAGATCCTCTTAATTGAATCACAACTCCTCTAAAGAACTGTGTTCTTGTTTTTTCACCCTCTCTAATTTCGTAATACACCGTGATGGTATCACCGGCACTAAATTTTGGGAATTCTTTTTTTGGTACAAATTCGTCTTGTACAAATTTTACTAAATCTTCCATTTTTACTTGTATTGGAATTAAAATCAAAACAACATGCACGGTTTTCGCCAGAGGTTGAAGTGATTGCATTTAATTTAATGCGGTTGCAAAATTAATCAAATTTTATGATGTTGCAATTTTAATTTTGTTTTTTCTTTCTTTAAATGAAAAGCAATAGTTATTGAACGGTTTTTGAGGTATTGATCCAATTAGCAATTTTAGTTTCAAGCAGTGACAGCGGAATACAACCAGTTTCTAAAACTTGGTTGTGAAACTCTCGTATGTCAAAGGCTTCTCCTAATTCTTTTTCTGCTTTTCCTCGCAATTCTCTTATTTTTAATTGTCCAATTTTATAAGCAAGTGCTTGTCCCGGATTTGCCATATAGCGTTCAATTTCAGCTATAATACCTTCTTCACTTTCCGCTTCATTGTCTAGTGAATATTGTATAGCTTGCTCTCGTGTCCAGCCTTTTGCATGCAAACCAGTATCTACAACAAGGCGAATGGCACGATGCATTTCGGCGCCTAACATTCCAAAATATTGGTAAGGGTCTGTGTATAAACCAAGCTCTTTGCCTAAAGATTCTGTGTATAGAGCCCATCCTTCGCCATAACCACTATACCAAAGTACTTTTCTGAAGTTAGAAAGATCTTTACTTTCTTGGGTTAATGAAATTTGATAATGATGCCCAGGGATGGCTTCATGTAAAAACAAAGATTCATCTGAATAAATATTGTATTTAGATGCATCGGGAATTGGTGTATAAAAAATACCTGGTCGTGTGCCGTCTAAAGAACCTTGATTGTATTCAGCACTTGCCGAATTTTCGCGGAATGCTTCTGTTTGTCGCACTTCAAAAGCGGTTTTTGGGGTTTTGTCAAATAATTTTTCGAGTTGCGGTTTCATGCGCTCATGGATGGCATTGAAATTATCGATTATTTGTTGCGCATCGGTAAAGGGCATCAGTTCTTTTTTGTTTCGCACATAATCAAAAAATGATTTTATTTCGCCTTTATAACCTACTTGTTCTTTTACTTTTTCCATCTCAGATAAGATTCGTGCCACTTCTGAAAGTCCTAGTTCATGTATTTCCTCAGCGGACATGTCGGTGGTTGTGTATTTTTTTATTTGGTGCTCATAATAGGCTTTTCCGTTAGGAGTTTCAGCGATGCCGCTTGTTAATCTTCCTGCTTCTAAATAATCAGTTTTCATAAAGTCTAACAAACTTTGGTAGGTTGGAATTATTTTTTCAGAAATCATTGCAGTATATGCTTTTGTAAGCGCTTCTTTATCTTCTGCTGAAAAATCTTCCGGAATGTTTTTAATGGGTGCATAGAAAAGATGTTGTTCTACATCAGGATTTGTCATTGCTTCTAGTTGCGGAATTACTTTTACTATCAATGATTTTGGAAGGACATAGCCTGCTGCCATTCCTTCTTTCATTCGTTCTTCAGCGGTGGATAACCACACTACAAAACCATCTGTTCTTTTCAGCCAATTGTTATAGTCTTCTATGTTTTTAAATGGTTGAGCACTTTGTCCGCTCGCCAATTGACCAAAAAATAGATTTATAGACCACATTTGGTCTATTGGAAAAAATTTGTTGTTGTTAAAGGAAAGGTATTCTGTATTTATATCACATTCCCAAGCCAAAACAGCTTTGGACATTTGTTCCGTTTCAGATAAATCGGCATCGCTAAATTGTGCAACTTCTTGTTTATACTTGGTGTAATAATTTTTTAAGCTATCTATATAGGTATCTGTAAGTGTATTTGGAAATTGATCGTTAAATCTATTATCGCCAGCCATGGTTGCTTGTACAGGATTTAACAGCAAGCCTTCTTCATAGTAGTTTTTCAGTACGGATTGAAAAACAGCACTAACATCAGGTTTTACGTCTTCTTTGGTTTCATTTTTACATCCAAGAATAAGGAGTGTGGTGAAAAGTATAAGCATTGAATTTTTTCTCATGATAATAGAAGTTTAGGTTTTTGGTAAGTGTAAATGTAACTAAATTTTGTTTACTGAAATAACCTAACCATTAATTTTGAGGAGGATAGGAATTTATGGAAGTGTGAGTTATTCCAGCAAATCGGGTCTTCTTTCTTTTGTATGTTGGTAGGCTTCTTCATCCCGCCATGCTTCAATTTTTGGGGTATTGCCGCTAAGTAAAATTTCTGGAACTTTCCAACCTTTGTATTCTGCGGGTCTTGTATATATAGGAGGTGCAAGTAAGTCGTCTTGAAAGGAATCGGTTAGTGCACTTGCTTCATCGCCTAAAACTCCGGGGATTAATCGAATAATCGTATCACATAATATAGCGGCTCCTAACTCGCCACCACTTAAAACATAATCGCCTATAGAAACTTCTTTAGTGATGAAGTGATCGCGAACACGCTGATCGACTCCTTTATAATGCCCACAAAGGATAATCATATTTTCGTTTAGCGAAAGGTGGTTTGCCATTCTTTGCTTTAAGGTTTCTCCATCGGGAGTCATATAGATAATTTCATCATAATTCCGTTCACTTTTTAATTTGCTAATGCATTTATCGATGGGTTCTATCATCATTACCATGCCGGCTCCACCGCCATATTGATAGTCGTCAACTTGCTTGTAATTGTCTGTTACATAATCTCTTAAATTGTGTAAATGAATTTCTACCAATCCTTTATCGATGGCTCTTTTTAATATAGATGCTTCAAAAGGGCTTTTAAGTAGTTCCGGCAAAACTGTTATGATGTCTATGCGCATGGGTTTTAAATACAAACTAGTTTACAAATTTAGGTTTATAATTTTGAATTTTTCCAAAGAAACAAAAAAACCACTTTAGGCGTTTCTAAAGTGGTTTAAATTTAAGGAAAGTTTTCTACTAATAATAGGTATAACGTCTCACTTTAGCAATATATTTTGCTAAACGAATTACTTGGTGGCTATATCCATACTCATTGTCATACCATACATAAAGGACAACATTTGTGCCTGCTGCGTTAACTATGGTTGCATTACTGTCATAAATGGCTGGAGCAGATGTGCCAACAATATCGCTGGAAACTAATTCATTGTTTAAAGAATATTTAATTTGTTCTACCAAATCGCCTTCTAATGCATATTGTTTTATAACTGCGCTAACCTCTTCTTTTGAGGTTTTCGTTTTAAGTTCCAGATTCAAAATAACAAGGGAGCCGTTTGGAACTGGAACTCTAATAGCATTAGAAGTTAATTTTCCTTCAAGTGCTGGTAATGCTTTTGCTACAGCACTTCCGGCACCGGTTTCTGTAATAACCATATTTAAAGCTGCAGCACGACCTCTTCGGTATTTGCTGTGCATATTATCTACTAGATTCTGGTCGTTAGTATATGCGTGAATGGTTTCTAAATGTCCTTGAACAATGCCAAAGGAATCTTCTATTACTTTTAGTATAGGAGTTATGGCATTTGTGGTACAAGAGGCTGCAGAAAATATATCTACTTCGTCTGGATTGTATTCGTTTTGGTTTACTCCGTGTACAATATTTGGAACTCCTTTTCCTGGTGCGGTAAGTAATACTTTAGAGGCTCCTTTGGATGCTAGGTGTCTGCTTAATGCTTCTTTATCACGAAACGCTCCGGTATTGTCTATGATTAATGCATTTTTAATGCCGTATTTAGTGTAATCAATTTCTTCGGGTGCATTTGCTGAAATCATATGGACAGTTGTACCGTTTATCAGCAAAGCATTGTTTTCTAAGTCGGTATGTACGGTTCCCATAAAATCACCGTGAACGGAATCATATTGTAATAAGGAAGCTCTTTTTTCCAAAACATTTTGATCTATTTTACCTCTAGTCACGATGGCGCGCAATCGAAGTTGGCTTCCATTTCCGGTTTTTGCCATTAATTCTCTGGCTAAAAGTCTTCCTATGCGGCCAAAACCATAAAGCACTACATCTTTTGGGCTTTTGCTCTCCACCTTTTTGGCGTTTTTTAATTTATCAGATACAAAAGCCAGCGCATCACTATACTTGTCATCCTCTAAGTGAAATTCATAAGTTAGTTTACCTATATCTAGTTTTGATGGTGGGAGGTCAAGCAATTTGATGGCCTGTGCAATTTCAACCGAATCAAAAATAGAAATGGGCTTTTGAACAAATTCTACAGCGTACTCGTGCAAATTGATAATCTCACTCACATTTTTGTCGATAAGTTGGTTTCTAAATAAAACTAACTCGATAGACTTGTCATACCAAAGGTCACTAACAATCTTAATAAATTCGACTGATGCGCGTCTTCGGTCTGCCTGAAAAGAAAGCTCTTTTTCGTATACTTCTTGTAAACTCATAATGTTTTGTTTAGGTGTATAAAACTTTTTGCAAAAGTAGCTATTTCAAACGTTTTAGTAAAGGATATTAGCAAAAATAAACCTCTAAAAATTAATTTTTAGAGGTTTAAATTGTGGCTTATTTTTTTGGGTTATCGAAAGATGAAATTATTGATTTCGCCTTTTTGGTTTACAAAAGTTATTTTTATAGATTCTCCTATATTTCTTTGGTTCATTATGCGTTTTACATCTTCAATATCTTTTACATCTTCATCATTTAGCCTTGTAATTACGATTCCGGATAAATTGTATTTTGCCATCTCTTTTGAAATGGGTCTAGTTACCACAACTCCATTTTTTAAGCCTAGTTTACTTAATTCCTCTTTGGAGGTGTTTTTTACTTCAAGTCCTAAACTCTCTATTTCATAGGTTTCTAATTTTACAAGGGTTACCGGGATGATTTGTTCATTACCATTTCTTTCAATGGTTACATTTACAACATCTTTGGGTCGTTTAGAGCCTAAATAGCCAGATAATTCAGAAAAAGTAGTGATGGCTATATTATCTAATTTTTTTATGATATCACCTTTTTTTATGCCGCTCAAATCTGCACCGCTTCCTTTTTCTATTTCGGCAACATAAACGCCTTGAATTTTGTCAACACCTAGCTCTTTGGCTTGATTGGAATTGGAATTCATAACTTGAATGCCTAAAACGGCTCGTTGCACATTGCCATATTCCAAAATATCTTCTACAACCTTTCTGGCAATATTTGATGGAACAGCAAAAGAATACCCTATAAAAGCACCTGTTTGCGAAGTAATAGCGGTATTTATTCCTACTAATTCCCCTTGAATGTTTACAAGTGCACCGCCACTGTTTCCTCGGTTTACAGCGGCATCGGTTTGAATAAAAGATTGAGGATTTCCATCAAATTCGTTTAGGTTTCTCGCTTTAGCACTTACAATTCCGGCAGTTACCGTAGAGGTTAGGTTGAAAGGATTTCCAACAGCAAGTACCCATTCCCCTATTTTTATCTGGTTTGAATTAGCAAAAGGTACATAAGGCAAATCGGAATCTGCTTTGACTTTTAAAAGTGCTATATCGGTTTTTGGGTCGGTGCCTATTAATTCTGCTATATAAGTTTGGTTGTTGTTTAATACTACTTCAATTTGTGTGGCATTAGCAATCACGTGGTTGTTGGTAACAATATACCCATCGGGTGAAATGATTACACCACTACCAAAACCAACTACTTCTCTTTCTTGTCCTCTTCCATATAAAAGTTCATACATATTTGTAGGAGAAATGGTGGTTGTTTTGTTTTTAACGTGAACCACGGCATGTACTGTTTTTTCAGCAGCAAATGTAAAATCAATGTTTGTTCCTTCCACAAAATTAGTAGAAGTATAGTTGGTCGGAACAAATTGTGCTAACTCTTTTTGGTTGTCAGAAACTAGAGTAGAAGTTTTTTCCATAAAAAATTTATAGCCACCTAGAGTTATAACTCCCGAAAAAATGGCTATAATAAACAAGCTTGCATATTTTTTCATAGTTTATGTTTTAAAGTTTAATTTTCTATTATAGAACATAAAATTAAAAGATTTCGTATTTCTAAAAAATGGTTTTAACGAGCATTTAACAATACAAACTACAAAGAAATAATCTTACCTTTGTGGCTATGCAACTCTCATTTTATAAATACCAAGGCACCGGAAACGATTTCGTTTTTATTGATAATCGTTCCTTATTTTTCCCAAAAAAGGATACGAAACTTATTGCGCAACTTTGCGACAGAAAATTTGGTATAGGGGCAGATGGGCTTATTTTATTAGAAAAACATCCATCTCTAGATTTTAAAATGATGTATTACAATGCCGATGGACAGCAAAGTTCTATGTGCGGTAATGGTGGACGATGCATTGTTCATTTTGCAAAACATTTAGGATTAATAACTTCTGAAGCAACTTTTGAAGCTATCGATGGCGAACATAGTGCCACTATAAATGAGGAGTCTGTTGTATCGCTTAAAATGAGTGATATTTCAGAAATAAAAACCACTGAGAACTTTTCTTTTTTAAATAGCGGTTCGCCACATCATGTGGAGTTGAGAAACGACTTAAAAACCATTTCCATGCAAGAAGAAGGCGCATCCTTGCGTTATGGATTGTATGGCAAAGAAGGCGCAAATATCAATTTTGTAGAAGCATTAGAAAACAACATTTTTGCCGTTCGAACTTATGAGCGCGGTGTAGAAAACGAAACCCTTTCTTGTGGAACGGGCGTTACAGCCGTAGCAATTGCAATGCATAACAAAGGATTGGCTGCCTGCAATTCGGTTACTTTAAAAACGAAAGGCGGAACATTAAAAGTTACTTTTGAGAAGAATGGTGACAGCTATAAAAATATTTATCTTATAGGAAAAGCAACACTTGTTTTTAAAGGAGAATGGATATGTTAGAAGGAACTAAAATAAAACTGAGAGCCCTAGAACCCGAAGATTTAGATTTTCTGTATCAAATAGAAAACGACACCAACCTTTGGGAATATAGCACCACTCAAGCCCCTTATTCAAAATTTGTGTTGAAACAATACTTAGAAAATTCTTTGAGAGACGTTTATGAAGCAAAACAACTCCGTTTGGTAATTACAAATCTGGATAATAAAACAGTGGGAATGATTGATTTGTTTGATTTTGACCCAAAAAATAAACGGGTAGGAGTGGGCATACTTATTGCCACCACCGAAAATCGCCAAAAAGGATATGCTAAAGAAGCACTTGAGTTGTTAACTAAATATGCATTCAACACCTTAGACGTACATCAAATATATGCCAATATTGGTCAGGACAATACAAAGAGCATTGCGTTATTTGAAAAAGCAGGGTTTAAACAAATCGGTCTTAAAAAAGATTGGAACTTTTATAATGGAAAATTTCAAGATGAGTTTTTATACCAATTAGTGAATTACCTTGTAAAAAAATAAAATCAAACATCTTAACTTAAAAATCACCCTTTTTTATGTACATAAAAAAAATACTTTTAGCCGTGGTTTTAATTGGACTTGTAATAGCCAGTATTTTCTCCTATTATATATACAATACTATTTTTTCGCCAAACACTGCTTTTGAAGAAGACACAGTTTTTATATATGTACCAAGTGACCGCTCGTATGCAGCAGTAAGAAACCAGCTCAAGGATTTATTAAAAGATCCCGAAAGTTTTGATATAGTTGCTCAAAAAAAAGGATATATAAGCAATGTTAAACCCGGAAGATACCAACTGCGAAAAGAAATGAACAACAACGCAATAATTAATACATTGCGGAGCAATAATTTGCCTCTAAAAATTTCCTTTAACAACCAAGAAACGCTTGACAAACTAGCAGGAAGAATAGCAGAGCAAATAGAAGCCGATAGTATTTCCTTGCTAAAAGCAATGGTGGATTCTGATTTTTTAAAGGAAAACGGTTTTAATGAAGAAAATGCGTTAGGCATGTATATTCCCAATAGTTATGAGTTTTACTGGAATTCGTCAGCCGAAACCTTCCGAGATAAAATGCATACAGAATACAATCGATTTTGGAATAAAAACAGATTAGCAAAAGCCGAAGCACTTAAAATGACGCCACAGCAAATAATAAGTCTAGCTGCAATTGTTCAAAAAGAAACCGCTCGGGTGGACGAAAGACCAAGAGTAGCCGGAGTTTATGTAAATAGACTGCGAGTTGGCATGCTGCTACAAGCAGACCCAACCGTCATTTTTGCAGTAAAAAAGCTAACCGGCGTTTATGACACTATTATCAAAAGAGTACTTTATAAAGACTTAGAAACAGATTCGCCATACAATACTTATAAATACGCCGGCGTGCCTCCGGGACCCATCGCCATGCCAGATATCTCCTCTATAGATGCGGTTTTAAATTATGAAAAACATGACTACTTTTATTTTGTAGCCAATGTTGAAAATCCAGGCTATCATCTCTTTGCAAAAAACCTTGCACAACACAATCGTAATCGACAACAATATGTGCAGTGGATGAACAAAAAGGGGGTCAATAGATAACCAAATCTACAGAAAATTTTTTTTAAAAATGTCATTTTTCAATTCTAAATGTTAAAATTAAGACAATTTTAATACAAATAACGTTCCTTAAGAAAACTCTACACCCATTGAAAATAAAGGAATCTACAAGTCGTTTGTCGGACAATTATACGGTTTATCAAAATCTTAACAAGTTGAAATACAATTTATTGTAAATTTTTGTATCTTTGCCGCCGATTTTAAGAAGTAAGAAATGTCTTTTTTAAGGGATAGTTTTTGTGTCCCGTTTTTTTAAAAAGACATTACAAAAGTTTCAAGATTTTTATATAATGAAGCCTTTGAAATTATTTCACGAAAATTAAAAAGAATGAAAAAAACATATTTAAGATTACTTTTAATCCCATTTGCAGTACTAGTTATAAGTTGGGGATTATCGTCTATTAATACTGTAGATTTTTCTCACTATTCTACAGAAGGACTTGAACTTTACTTTGATGTTTCTGAGGACACAGAATTATTTGAAGAAGACAATACTGAAATTTTTTATTATCCATTTACCGGAAAATCCTATATGGGCTTTAGAGAAGCGCTTGGTTACAAAGAATCTCGAGGCAATTACTTTGTAACTAACCAATTGGGCTATATGGGGAAATACCAATTTGGCAAATCAACATTACACCAATTAGGCATTCACGACTCCTCTTCATTTTTAAAAGATCCCATTTTACAAGAATCTGCTTTTAAAGCATACACAGCTAGTAATAAATGGTATTTAAGAAATGAAATCAAACGGTATTCCGGAAAATATATAGGAGGCGTTTTGGTTACAGAATCGGGTATTCTTGCCGCTGCACATTTAGCCGGACCAGGCAATATTAGAAAATTTTTACGCACCGGTGGTGCATATACTTTTGAAGATGCAAATGGTGCCTCCATAAGGTATTATTTGAGAAAATTTTCAGGATACGATACTTCCCATATTGTGGGAGTAAAAAACGCAAAAGTGAAAAGAACTGCGTAGAAATCAATCTTTATGAAAAATAAATAAAGTTGGTCTTTTATGAAGACTGACTTTATTTATTTTCCATTCTTTTACGGTTTTTGTGCTAATGAATTCTGTTTTTAAAGTAATATCTGTAGCAACACAAACTCTTGTTTCTTCTGAAAGAGTACTTAGTAAATCCTCTAAAAAAGCGTCATTTCGATAAGGTGTTTCAATAAATAACTGTGATTGATTGTTATCAAAAGATACCTTTTCTAAACGTTTTATTTCTTTTTTTCTAATGTCTTTGTCAATAGGTAAATAGCCATTGAAAGTAAAACGTTGACCGTTCATTCCACTTGCCATCATTGCCAATAAAATAGAAGAAGGTCCTACTAAAGGAATAACTTGTATGTTTTTATCGTGGGCAATTCGCACCACATCTGCTCCTGGATCTGCAATTCCGGGACATCCGGCTTCCGAAAGAATACCAATATCATTTCCTTCAAAACAGGGTTCTAAAAAAGTGGGCAATTCTTCTGCTTCCGTAAATTTATTCAACAAAAATAAATGAAGTTTAGGCTGTGCCTTATGTGGACAGATACTTTTAATAAATCCTCTTGCCGATTTTTCGTTCTCCACAATAAAGTATTGGATTTGCTCTACAATTTTTTTTACCGAAAGCGGCAATACTTCTAAAGGATTAGTTTCCCCTAAAGTTGTAGGAATTAAATATAGCTTTCCGGGTGGTCTTTGCAGCATCGTTTATTTTACAATAAGTTTTTTATATATTTTATTTCCTTGGTTTGTAAGAAGTGAAACCACATAAATTCCTTTGGAGAAAGAAGAAACCAAAATAGATGTTTGGTTTTTTTCAAACGTGGCTTCATCATATATTAAACTTCCTTTTACATCATAAATTGCAACTTGCTCTATGTTTTTTAATGGGAATTCTAAAATAACCTCATAATTTGCCGGGTTAGGGTATAAGGAAAAGTTGGATTCTTGATTAGTATCATTAATGGAAAGCGGAGTATTATCCTTTATTTTATACACAGCACCACTTCCAAAGGAGGTTAGATAAAGTTTGTTCTCTATATCTACCCCAAAACTTGTAATGGTGGAAAACACCGACTCGCCATGAAAAACCAAATTTCCTGAAGCATTAACGGTACCTATTTGATTGCTACATAAGTCAGCAAAGAAATACAAACCTTGCATTGCCGGATATTCTGTGCCTCTATATACATAGCCTCCGGTTATAGAACAACGTCCGCCGGAGTGGTTGTAAACAGCTAGTGGAAATGTTATTTCATTTATAGGTGGACATCCGGAAGTATTAAATGGCGCATTGCCTTCATAACATCGCCAGCCGTAATTTAATCCTGCAGCAGTACTGGGTTGTCTATTTATTTCTTCCCAAGCATTTTGTCCAACATCCGCAATCCATAAGTCACCTGTTTCACTGTCAAAAGAAAATTTCCAAGCATTACGAATGCCGTACGCCCATATTTCATCTAAAGGGGAAGAATTAACAAAAGGATTATCTACAGGTATATATGGTGCTGGAAGATCGACGTCTAAACGCAATATTTTGCCCAATAAAGTGGTTAGTGTTTGTGAATTGTTCATAGGATCGCCACCACTGCCGCCGTCGCCACTTGCTATAAATAATTTACCGTCAGGTCCAAAAGCAATATGACCTCCATTATGATTACTGAATGGTTGTGTGAACGAGAGCATTTGTAACTCTGAACTAGGATCTGCAATATTTGGGTCACCACCACTTACCGTAAATCTAGATATTTGCGAATTATTGCTGGTATTGGTATAATACACATAAAAGAAGCCATTAGTTGCATAGTTGGGATGAAAGGCAAGTCCTAACAATCCTCTTTCGCCACCGGAACTAACAATAGAGGTTATGTTTAGAAATGGTGTAGCGTTTACCGTTCCATCTGAATTTAAAATTTTTATTATTCCACCTTGCTCCACAACAAACAATCTTTCGTCGCCTGCGTGTTGAATTTCAAGAGGCGAACTAAATCCATTGGCAACTAATACTAACTCCAAATCAAGTACTTGCGCAAAGGAAATTTGCGCAAAAAAGAAAAAAACAGATATTATTTTTATGGTTTTCATAGCAAAAGAATTAATTTAAGGCACTAAGATAAATAAAAAAATCTTCTTAATTTTTAGTGAAATAGTTAGTTGGAAAGTTTTTCAGAAAGTACAGTACAAGCCTCATCCAATAGTTTAAAAATGTGATTAAAATCATCCTCGTTTCCATAATAAGGATCGGGAACGTCCACATTTTCGTTTTCAAAAAGTGCATTTAAAATTAATTTTACTTTTTCTCTTTCTTCTTTGTTTTTTGTTAGTAATAGGAGGTCTTTTAAATTGGAATTGTCCATCACAAAAATGTGATCAAAATCTTTAAAATCAGATGTTCTGAATTGGCGACCACGTTGCTCACTAATGTCCAATCCATGTTTTTTTGCAATAGCAATACTTCGTGGATCTGGTGCCTGGTTTACATGCCAATCGCCTGTGCCTGCCGAATCTACAAAAAAATAATTTGGGTCTAGTTTCGATTTTAAAATGCCTTCTGCTAATGGAGATCTACAGATATTGCCAAGACAAACCATTAAAATTTTTGTCTTCATGGAAAATGAAATTTTAAATAGTCAATTTTTTGGTAAGGTCTTCTACGTATTTTCGAAATTGCTTATCTGTCAACGATAAATTATCAACTGTTTTACAAGCGTGAAGGACGGTGGCGTGATCGCGTCTTCCAATTTGTGAACCGATACTTGCCAAAGATGCTTTAGTGAATTTTTTTGCAAAAAACATTGCCAATTGTCTGGCTTGTACAATATGTCGTTTTCTGGTTTTTGATTGTAAAGTATCCACATCCATTTGAAAATAATCAGAAACTACTTTTTGAATGTAATCTATAGAAACTTCTCTTTTGGTATGTTTTACGTAGTTATCAACAATTTTCCGAGCTAAATCTATGGTAATTTCTTTTCTGTTGAAGGAGGAATGGGCGATTAATGAAATGATAGCCCCTTCTAATTCTCGGATGTTTGTTTTGATATTATTTGCCAAAAACTCGATGATATCTTCGTGCATTTCCACACCATCACGATACAATTTGTTTTTTATAATCGACACACGGGTTTCAAAATCAGGATGTTGTAGTTCCGCTGAAAGACCCCATTTAAATCGGGACAACAATCGTTGCTCTATATCAATCATATCTACCGGTGCTTTGTCACTCGTTAAAATAACCTGCTTTCCGTTTTGGTGTAAGTGATTAAAAATGTGAAAGAAAACATCTTGCGTTCCTGATTTTCCAGAAAGAAACTGAATGTCATCTACAATTAGGATATCAATTATTTGGTAGAAATGAATAAAATCATTTCGGTTATTTTTTTTAACCGATTCGATATATTGCTGTGTAAATTTTTCAGCAGAAATATAAAGTACGGTTTTTTCAGGATATTTGTCTTTTATTTCGACGCCAATAGCGTGAGCTAAATGCGTTTTGCCTAAACCTACACCACCAAAAACCAATAGCGGATTAAAGGAGGTGCCACCGGGTTTATTGGCAACTGCTAACCCTGCAGAACGCGCAAGTCGGTTGGAATCACCTTCTAAAAAGTTGTCAAAATTATAATTAGGGTTGAGTTGCGATTCAATTTTTACATTTCGGATTCCGGGAATAATAAAAGGGTTTCTTAACTCGGGATTTTTATTTTTTATAGGTACATCTACCTCTTGGTATTTTGCTTGTGCTCTATTGGAGCTGGGAATTTTTTCGGTAAAGGGTTGTTTGTTCCCGTAGGTATTTTCCATTTTAATTATGTAAACCAGCTTGGCATGTTCCCCCAATTCTTTGGTAAGAGAAACTTTTAAAAGTTTTACATAATGTTCTTCCAGCCATTCGTAAAAAAATTTGCTAGGAACTTGAATACTTAAAGCGTTGTCAGTTAGTTTAACGGCTTGTATGGGCTCGAACCAAGTTTTATATGCTTGTGGGGAGATGTTGTCTGCTATAAAAGTCAGGCAGTTCGTCCAAACTGATTGCGCAGTTTTGCTCATACCAAAAGGTGTAATTTATTTAATTAGTTAGTTCTGAAAAAAAAAGAGAAAATGAATTTCCCTTGGATTTTAATACTGCAAATATGTGAACAAATTATTGAAAAAAAAAACGGTTAGGGTATTGAATATTCAATTTTTTTTTCTCATAATGCAAGAGTTTAAAACTACAAAAAAAAAGTACCCTTTCAAAATAAAAATACAAATGAAAACAGATTTTTTACAATTGCGTGTAAGGTATGGGGAAACTGATCAAATGGGAGTAGTATATTATGGCAATTATGCTCAATATTTTGAGATGGGACGCACCGAATGGTTAAGAAAAATGGGGCTTTCCTATAAATGGATGGAGGATAATGGCATCCTACTTCCTGTAATAGATTTTAGCGTAAAGTTTAAACAATCTGCCCATTATGATGACGTGCTAACGGTGAAAACAGAAATTAAGAAAATTCCTACAATAAGAATACACTTTTTTTATGAAATTTTTAACCAAAAAAAGGAATTAATTACCACCGCAGAAACCACTTTGGTATTTATAAATAAAGAAACAAAAAAACCGATGATGGCGCCTGATTATTTATTGGAAAAATTTAGGAATATCGAATTTTAATTAAGGTTTTTTAATTTTTCATTAGGAAATGGATTGGATAGAAACTTTATAAATCGATTCAAAAATAGATTGAACTTCTTCTGCGATGTTTTTTCTGACCGATATAAAAATAGTACAATTTAAAGCCATTTTTTGTTCTAGAATGTGCAACTGTTTTTCCTTAATCACCCGCATCACTCTATTCATATTTTTGTAATCAAATGTGATTTGAAAAGTAACATCGATGGTTTTGGTAATAATTTCTGAGGCTTCCAAGGTCTCTTTGGCCGAGGTTTTATAGGCACTTATCAAGCCGCCAACCCCCAATTTTGTGCCGCCAAAATAGCGCACGACCACCACAAGCACATTGGTGATATCAAACGATTGTATCTGCCCGTAAATAGGCATTCCGGCGCTGTTGGATGGTTCGCCGTCATCGTTTACGCGATAGCGAATGGTTTCTGTTCCTAGTTGGTAGGCATAGCAAAAATGACGGGCTGTTTTATGTTTGTGTTTTAAGGTTTCTAAACATTCTGTTATGTCTTCTTCTTTTTCAATAGGGAAGGCGTATCCAAAAAACTTACTGCTCTTTTCTTTTAAAAGTGTTTCTTCGCTTGGTTTTGCAATTGTTTTATAAGAATCTGATGGTTCCAAAATATTTTTGTTTATCTGTAAACTACTAAAAAAATACTGATAATAGCTAATAAAACGCCTATCCAATTTTTTGTTAAAAGTCTTTCTTTAAAGAAAAATAACCCTAAAAGCGTGGAGAGCATTACGACACCCACGTTATTAATGGTAAACACCGAGGAGCTTTCTAATCCTTCTGTGGCTAATGCTTTCATAAGAGTGACAATAGAAAAATAGTTGGGTATTCCTAAACAAATTCCTGCAATAATGCTTTTCCAACTTATTTTAAGGTCATGTTTAAGAATGGCAAATAATAACCCGCTTAGCCCAGCAAATAAAAAGGTTATTGCAGAAAAGATAGATAAATTTTCATCTTTTATATGTGTGTTTTGCAAATATTTTAAAGAGGTATCTATGATGCCGGAGCCTAAAAACAGCAGTATAGGAAAAATTAAATTTCTTATTTTAACGCCTTCTTTACTTTTAATAGAGGCAAGATAAACGGCGATTAATGCCAATAATATTCCTATAATTTTAAGAAATCCAGCACTTTCTTTATACATAAAAAATCCGAAAATCACAGGAATTACCACAGACATTTTTGTAGCAATGGAGGCAACCGATAGTCCACTTCTTTGCACCGTTATGGCCATAATGTTAAAGATGAAAACAAATAGTACTCCTAGGCCAAGAGCTCCAAAAAACCAAGGTGTTTGGTAAATTTCTTGTACACTTAGTGAGGTGTTTGAAAAAAGAATCCCACAACCAAAAGCTACCATATAATTTACAACAATAGCATGAAGAGTATGAATTTTAAATCGTTCAAATAGATTGAAAACCACATATAGAAAAGAAGAAACAAGGATGCTAAGAGCCAGATATATCATAAGAAAAGTTCTTTTTGTTTAAATAATTGTATGATATCTTCTTTTTTGGGCTGTATATTCCATACTTGAAACCCTAATTCTTTGGCAGCATCGGTGTTTTCCTTGGTGTCATCTATAAATAATATTTCTTCAGGTTTCAGGTGGTGTTGGTCTAAAATAAATTGGTAACAATCTATTTCGGGTTTTCGTAATGCTATTTCGTGGGATAAATAAAATCCATCAAAACAAGCTTTAAAAGCATCAAATGGTTCAATATTATTTTTTACCCAATCGATATGTATTTCATTTGTGTTACTTAATAGGAGTAATTGAAATGACTTTTTTTTTGCAAGTTTTTGTATAAAATCCAATCGCGGTGGTGGAAAATCTAATAAAATAGCATTCCAAGCTTTTAGTAATGATTTTTTTGACACGAAAGGAAACACTTGTTGATAATTTTTTATAAAGGTTTCTGTAGAAATTGTTCCTTTTTCATAAGCTTGATTCCAAAGGAGCATTTCAGCAGTAAATTCTTTTATTCCTAATTTCTGTAATTCCCGAATGGTTGCCTGTTTATCTAAGTTTAAAAACACATCACCAAAATCAAATAAAAGTGTTTTAATCATGGGTGTAAGTTGTTAGTAGTTCTCTTTCTAGGTGTTCTTTTGAACGTATTTTACCTTTTAAATCTGGTGCTTTTATTCCTTGCACTAGTTTGTTATTGCTTTTAAAAACTCTGGCTTCGTCCCAAAGGTTAGTATCAATAAACGATTGTAGGGTTATAGCACCACCTTCAATTATTATCGATTGAATTTGGTGTTTAAAGAGAACATCACAAATTTGTTTTGGCACCTCTTTTTCAAAATCGATGGCTTCAAAAATTACATTTTCAGAAGCCATGGTTTTGCTTGCATTTTCTTCAGAAGTAAAAACAAGGCTTTTGATGCTTTTGTCTAGTATAAAGGAATCTTTCGGAAGTTTTAAATTTCGGTCTAATACTATTCGCATGGGGTTTTCGCCTTCCCAAAGCCGTACATTCAATTGTGGATTGTCTTTTATAGCTGTGGTGGTTCCTACTAAAATAGCTTGTTCCTCAGAGCGCCATTTGTGTACTAATTGTTTAGAATAGGTATTGGAAATCCAAAAAGGTTTCCCTTTTTCTTGATTAAGGGGAGCAATAAATCCGTCTTCTGTTTGTGCCCATTTTAAGATTATATAAGGTCTTTTTTTAATGTGAAAAGTAAAAAAACGCTTATTGAGCTCCTGACATTCCTTTTCTAAAACGCCAACAAGGACTTTACATCCTGCTTCGAGCAACTTTTTTACCCCACGACCTGCTACTTTTTCATTTGGATCCAAACCACCAATAACCACTTTTGGAATTTTTTTAGCAATAATTAAATCAGCACAGGGTGGGGTTTTGCCAAAATGACTGCAAGGTTCTAAACTCACATAAATGGTAGCTTTTTTTAAAAGCGATTGGTCTTTAACGCTTTTTATAGCAAGAACTTCTGCGTGTGCTTGACCAGCTTTTTGATGCCACCCTTCGCCAATTATTTGTCCTTTATATACCACCACACTTCCCACCATGGGGTTAGGATAGGTAGTTCCTAATCCATTTTTTGCCAAAATAAGGCACCTTTCTATATATTTTTGATGTGTGTGCAACTAAAAATTAGATTAACTTTGCTGTACAAAAATAGCATATTAATCTAGAATGAACGAGATAGTTATCCGACCTATTAAACAAAAAGATAATCCACAGATTGCTAAGGTAATTAGAGAGGTTTTGGTTGAATTTGGAGTTCCAAAAATAGGCACTGCATATGCCGATACTTCTTTAGACCGCATGTTTGAAACCTACACACAAGATAAATCTTGTTATTTTGTTTTAGAAGAAAACAGTAAAATTATTGGAGGTGCCGGCGTGCGTCCTTTAGATAATTTTGAAGGCAACGTATGCGAATTACAAAAAATGTACTTTTCACCACAAGCAAGAGGACGTGGATTTGGCTCACTAATGATGGATAAGTGTTTAAAAAATGCCAAGGCATTCGGGTTTGAAAAATGCTATTTAGAAACCATGCCTTATATGAAGGATGCACAAAAATTATATGCTAAAGTAGGTTTTCAGCCTTTAGACAAACCCATGGGCGATACCGGACATTATGCGTGTAATGTGTGGATGTTGAAGGAAATTTGATTTTTTTAATAGATAGAATTAGAATTTTTACCAACAAGGATGCCTTATTTATTATATGCGCTATTCGGAAAACTTTTTTTATTCTAAAAATTCTCTGACTCTTGGGTCTGGGTTTCCTATTTACCTCTCCTTTGGAGAGGTCAGAACTGCCTTTTTCGGCAGTTTCGGGTGAGCCAAAATATAAAATCTTTAAACGTTTTTGAGAGTGGAACGTTATCTTTTACCTATGAATGTAAAAACGTATAAAACCTTTTTTATTAATCAATTGAAATCTCTTTATCCTCTAGAGGAAATCGACTCTTTTTTTTCGATACTTAACCGACATTATTTGAAATGGAACAGGGCAGAAGGGATACTCAATCAGGAAAATGAAATGCCTTTAGAAGTAGAGCAGCATTTACAATCGGCTTTAGAAAAATTAAAAAAACAAATTCCCATTCAATATATTGTAGGGGAAACGGAGTTTTACTCTCTTCCTTTTTTAGTAAATGCATCGGTTTTAATTCCCAGACCAGAAACCGAAGAATTGGTTGATTGGATTTTAGAATCCCAAAAATCTTTTAGTGTAGACAATTTAGCTTTCACTAAAACACTTACTTCAAACCAACAACAAATCTCTATTTTAGATATCGGCACAGGTAGCGGCTGCATAGCGATAACTTTAGCAAAGAATCTGCCAAATGCAATGGTTTCTGCTTTAGATGTTTCTGAAAAAGCACTTGCAACCGCAAGGAAGAACGCACAAAAAAACGAAGTAAAAATTACCTTTTTGAAAATGGATATTTTAAATACTTCAGATTTAGGAGGAACATGGGATATTATTGTTTCAAATCCACCATATATTAAGGAAGAAGAAAAAGATAAAATGAGTAACAATGTTTTAGAAAATGAGCCTCATGTAGCATTGTTTGTTTCTGATGCGGATGCCTTACTATTTTATAAAAAAATAGCAGCATTGGCAAAAAGTCATTTAAATGTTGGCGGGTCTTTATATTTTGAAATTAATGAAAATCAGGGTGCTAATGTAGTTTCTTTACTAGAAAAAGAAGGATTTAAAAACTTGGAATTGCGCAAAGATTTATATGGTAAAGACAGAATGGTTTTAGGAAAATTTTAAAGTTTATAATTTATTCTCAATTAAATTAATTACCTAAAACAAAACTTTCAATTAACTAATTTACCACTTGCAAAATTCCTATACTTTAGTAATCTTTACACGATGGATATAGAAGAAAAAATCAAAGCACTTCGCGAGGAGTTGCACCAACACAACCACAACTATTATGTGCTGGATGCACCTGTTATATCTGATTATGAATTTGACCAAAAGTTAAAGCAACTGCAGGAGTTAGAACAACAACATCCGGAGTTTTTTGATGCTAATTCACCCACGTTACGTGTAGGTGGTACGGTTACCAAAAATTTTGAAACCGTAGTTCACGAGTTTCGCATGCACTCATTAGACAATTCTTATTCGGAAGCAGATTTGCTGGACTGGGAAAATCGAATTAAAAAGTTGGTAGATGGTCAAGTAAACTATACCTGCGAATTGAAGTATGATGGCGCATCGATGAGTCTTACCTATGTAGATGGCGTTTTACAAAAAGCTGTAACACGAGGAGATGGTTTTCAAGGCGATAATGTTACAAATAATGTAAAAACTATTCGTTCTGTACCATTGTATTTAAAAGGTAAATACCCACAAAAAATTCATATTCGTGGTGAAATCATTTTGCCTATTGCCGGCTTTATGAAAATGAATGAAGAACGTGTGGAAATTGGGGAAGAGCCCTTTGCAAACCCAAGAAATACTGCCTCCGGAAGTTTGAAATTGCAAGATAGTGCGGAAGTTTCAAAACGCCCTTTGGACTTTTTAATGTATAATTTGATAGGTGAAAGGCTTTCCATAAATACACAAATGGAAGCTTTAGAAAAAGCTCGAGAATGGGGGTTTAAAGTGCCAAAAGCTTGTAAATTGGTTCAAAACATGGAAGAAGTTTTACACTTTATCCATTATTGGGACACAGAAAGGCATCACCTTCCTTATGAAACCGATGGGGTAGTAATAAAAGTGAACAATTTACAACAACAAGAAGAATTAGGATACACCGCTAAATCGCCGCGTTGGGCTATCGCCTATAAATTCAAGTCTGAACAAGTGGCAACTGTTTTACATCAAATAACCTACCAGGTGGGTAGAACTGGAGCAATTACTCCAGTTGCTAATTTAGAACCGGTTCCTTTGGCTGGCACTATTGTAAAAAGAGCTTCCTTACACAATGCCGATCAAATCGAAAAACTAGACATTCGAGAAGGCGATACGGTTTTTGTAGAAAAAGGAGGAGAGATTATTCCCAAAATTATTGCGGTTGATTTTTCGAAAAGAAAATCTACTTCAGTTCCTACAACATACATTGCACATTGCCCGGAATGTCATACAAAACTAATTAGGAAAGAAGGTGAAGCACAACATTACTGCCCTAATTTTTATGGTTGTCCGCCACAAATTACAGGGCGAATTCAGCATTTTATTTCGCGTAAAGCGATGGATATAGAAGGACTTGGAGGCGAAACAGTTGAGTTACTTTATAGAGACGGATTGGTTCAAAATTATGCCGATTTATATTCTTTAAAAATGGAACAATTACTTCCATTAGAACGAATGGCACAAAAAAGTGCTGAAAATTTAATAAAAGGGGTGGAGAAATCTAAGGAAATTCCTTTTGAACGAGTGCTTTTTGCTTTAGGAATTCGGTTTGTAGGTGAAACCGTTGCAAAAAAGTTAGCAAGACACTACAAAAGTATGGAAGCTTTAAAAAATGCAACTGCTATGGAATTAATCATGGTGGATGAAATAGGTGATAAGATTGCAGAAAGTGTATTGGAGTTTTTTAGTAAAGAAGATAATATAGAAATATTAAATAGGCTGAAAGCTTACGGCGTGCAATTACAAATTTCGGAAGAAGAATTAGAAGGACAAACCAATAGATTACAAGGTAATACCTTTGTAATATCAGGGGTATTTGAAAAGGTATCTCGCGACGATCTAAAAAAACTAATTGAAGATAATGGAGGTAAAGTTTCAGGCTCTATTTCAGCAAAAACAAGCTATGTGGTAGCCGGAGATTCTATGGGACCCAGTAAAAAATCTAAAGCAGTAAGCCTTGGAATACCCATTATTTTGGAAGATGATTTTTTGAAAATGATTTCTTGAATTTCTTATTTTAAATAGTCCATTCTTATCACTCTGCCGTCTTTATCGTCAAGAATTAATAAAAAACTACCACTTCCTGAAACATCCTTATTAGGCGTTCCTCTTAAAACCCAATAGTTGTTAATATGATGCACTTCATAAGGTTTTTGATTTAAGATAGTTTTTTCTCCGTAGATACCAAAAAGTAACGATTCTGCTACAGCAATTGCAGTTTTATTGGTTTTTATTAAGGTAAATTTTGTGTCAATAATGTTGTTTACTTTTACTCCAGATAGTGAAATAGTAAGTTCATTTTCAGCAGAGAGTCTTCCTGATAATTGTGTTGGATTAAGATTTTGAGAAAATAAAGAGCCAGAAATCAATAAAAGAACACCAACTATAATTAAATTATAAATTTTTTCCATTTGGCTAAAAGTATAACCAAATATATAAAAATTTACCAGTTTTAAACTAAAATAGTAATCGCATTTCTTGAAACAGTTTTTTTTCCAACCATGTTAATTAAAGTAAATTCAAATTTAAGACATCCAAAAATGCTTTTGATATGTAGAAAGAATACGCTACATTTTTTAGTATTCCAATGGTAAATAATGTACACATGCACTTTAAATTAATTACTTTTGTACGAAAGAAGCTAAGGACAAATGATTCTAAAAATTTTAAGAAAAAAATTTCTGGAGAGAGAGATAAAAAAGGGATTGAAAAATCGTTTGCCAATCCATGAAGGCAGACCTTTGCGGACCCTTGGTGTTGTAATCAACGCAATGGAGTTTAAGCAAGTTGAGGTTTTTGAAAACTTGGCAAATGTGCTACATATTCTTAACAAAGACATTAAGATTATTTATTATAAAGAAGAAAACATAAACCTTCCTACTTTAGAGCAGAATTCATTCACACCCAAAGATTTTAACTGGAAAGGATTGATGACAAAACCTGCAATTCTAGAATTTTTAGATAGAGAGTATGATGTATTTATTTGCTACTCTTCAGCAGATTCTGTTTTTATAGACTTTATAGTTTCACAAGCAAAAGCCACATTAAAAGTAGGGCTTGATGGCGCAAATGCAGCATTATTTGATTTGATTTTTAAAATAAAGACCAATCAATATGACCTTTTTGAAAAAGAACTTACTAAATACCTTCAAATTATTAATAAAGACAACAAAAATTAAATAGATGAAACAGCTGATAGGAACCGGAGTTGCCCTAGTAACTCCTTTTAAAACCGATTTTTCTATAGATATAGAGGCTTTAAAACGTGTCGTAAACCATTGTATTGAAGGTGGAATTGATTATTTAGTAGTATTAGGTACCACAGGAGAATCTGCCACACTTTCTTCTAAAGAAAAACAACAAGTTATAGACACGGTTGTTTCGGCAAACAACTCAAGATTACCACTTGTACTAGGCATAGGAGGAAACAATACCCAAAAAGTGGCGGAAGAAATATTAACACGTGATTTATCTGCATTTGATGCCATACTTTCTGTTTCTCCTTATTATAATAAACCCACTCAAGAAGGTATTTATCAACACTTTAAAGCAATAGCAAAAGCGTCACCAAAACCCATAATAATGTACAATGTGCCGGGTAGAACATCGTCTAATATGCTGCCCAAAACGGTTATTCGATTAGCAAACGATTTTAAAAATATTGTTGGAATAAAAGAAGCAGCAGGCGATATAGTGCAAGGCATGCGTTTAATAAAAGACAAGCCAAAAGATTTTCATATCATTTCTGGCGATGATATGATAACATTGCCTATGGTTTTAGCTGGAGGCTCCGGAGTGATTTCAGTTATAGGGCAAGGATTCCCAAAAGAATTTTCAACGATGGTAAACCTAGGCTTAGAAAGAAAAGTGGATGCAGCCTATGCTTTACATTATAATATAGCTCCTTCTATCGATATGATTTTTGCAGAAGGCAATCCTGCAGGTATTAAAGCAGTTTTTAATGAATTAGGCATTTGTAATGCCACCGTGAGACTTCCACTTGTAAGTGCTACCGATGCTTTACGACAAGAAATTAAAAGTTTTATATCTCAATTTAAGTAATTTTTCAAAACAAATAACAAATGTAAAATCTTCACGTTTCTTTAACGAAATATAGATTTTTATTATCTCTTTTATTTACATACTTTTGCAGGATGTTTTTTAACCATATGAGAATATTTTTTTTATTAGTAGTTTCTGCCTTGTTGTTGGGTTCTTGTAGTCCTTATCAAAAAATGTTGAGATCAGAAGATATTGGATTAAAATTTCAATATGCTGATTCGCTTTATAATGCAGGTAAATACAAAAAAGCCTTAAAATTAATGGAGCAGTTGGTTCCGGCATATAGAGGAAAACCTCAGGCAGAAAAACTAATGTTTTTATATGCAGACACCTTTTATATATTAGGTGATTATTACACTGCCGGATATCAATTTGAACGATTTACTACTTCCTATCCAAAAAGTGAAAAAATAGAAGAAGCTGCCTTTAAAGGTGCTAAAAGTTATTATGAATTATCCCCAAGATATTCTTTAGATCAAAAAGATACTTTTATAGGGTTAGAAAAATTACAAGGATTTATTAATATGTATCCAAATTCTGTACTACGCCAAGAAGCTAATATTTTAGTTGCTGAACTTACAAATAAAATTGAAAGAAAACGATTTGAAATTGCAAAACAGTATTATCATACAACCGATTATAAGGCAGCTATAAAAGCTTTTGACCTCTATGTAATTGATTTTCCAGGTTCTGAATATAGAATGGAAGCCTTTTACTTAAGGCTTGAATCTGCTTATTTATTAGCCATAGGAAGTTTACCAAATTTAGTGGAAGGAAGGTTAAAGGATGCAAAATCACACTATGCTAGTTTTAATAGATATTATTCTAACAGTAAGCGAAAAGCAGATGCTGATAAAATACTTCAAGAAATAGAAGAACGATTACAAAACAAACAAGTTTAATAAAAAGAAAGAATTGTTATGAAGAATGTGAAAAATTCAGAGGCACCGGTCAGTACAGTAACTTTAGATAAAAATGTAGTTGATGCTCCTACAGGAAATATTTATGAATCTATTTCTATTGTTGCAAAAAGAGCAAATCAAATTAATTCTGAAATTAAAAAAGAGCTTATTGAAAAACTCGATGAATTTGCAACTTACAATGATAGCTTAGAAGAAATATTCGAAAATAAAGAGCAAATTGAGGTTTCAAAATATTATGAAAAATTACCAAAACCCCATTCTCTTGCCATGCAAGAATGGATAGATGGAAAAGTGTATTATAGAAACACATTAGAAGAATCTCAAGATAAATAGACTATGTCATTATTAAGCGGCAAAAAAATACTCGTTGGTGTTAGTGCCGGGATTGCTGCTTATAAAACGCCTTTCTTAGTTCGGTTATTTGTTAAAGCAGGCGCTGAAGTAAAAGTTGTAATGACTCCTTCTTCTAAAGACTTTGTTACCCCTCTAACTCTCTCAACAGTATCTAAAAATGAAGTTTTTTCTGCCTTCACTATAGAAGAAAATGACAATGCAATTTGGAATAATCATGTAGAATTAGCTCTTTGGGCCGACATTTTTGTTATAGCCCCTGCCACGGCAAACACAATTTCTAAAATGGCTAATGGTATTTGTGACAATTTATTATTAGCTACCTTTCTCTCTGCCAAATGTCCGGTGTATTATGCTCCTGCAATGGACTTAGACATGTACAAACACAAATCTACACAAGAAAACTTTAAAAAATTAGCATCCTTTGAAACCATACAAATTCCGGCTGGTTTTGGAGAGCTTGCAAGTGGTTTAATGGGTGAAGGAAGAATGGCTGAGCCGGAAGAAATGGTAGCTTTTATAGAAAACGACATTCTAAAAAAGCTTCCTTTACGAAATAAAAAAGTACTTGTAACTGCCGGCCCAACCTATGAAGCAATCGATCCTGTTCGATTTATTGGTAATCATTCCAGTGGAAAAATGGGTTTTGAAATTGCTCAAGCAGCCGCAAATTTAGGTGCTGAGGTTATTTTAGTTTCAGGACCTACACATTATACTACTTCAAACAAACAAATAAAATATATTTCAGTAATCAGCGCGCAACAAATGTATGATGCGTGTCACCAGTATTTTGAAGAGATAGATATTGCCATTCTCTCAGCTGCAGTTGCAGATTATCGCCCGAAAATTGTAGCCACTCAAAAAATAAAAAAAGCTACTGCTACGTTACATATTGAATTAGAACCCACAAAAGATATTTTAGCATCTTTAGGCGCTATAAAAAAGAATCAAATTTTAGTGGGATTTGCACTTGAAACTGAGAACGAAGTCGAAAACGCAAAAAATAAACTAAAAAAGAAAAATTTAAATCTAATTGTCTTAAATTCGTTAAACGATAAAGGTGCTGGTTTTAAAACAGAAACTAATAAAGTAACCCTTATTGACCAAAGAGGAAGCCTAAAAGAGTTTGACCTAAAAACAAAAGCAGAAGTCGCTAAAGATTTGCTTAACGAAATAATACGTTTCATCCATGAATAAGTATCTACTACTAATTTTATCTTTATGTTTTTCCACAACTTTTTTTGCGCAAGAATTTAATGCTCAAGTGGTTGTCAATGCAGAGCAAACAAACGTCTCTAATTTACAAGTTTTTAAAACCCTAGAAAGATCATTAACAGAATTTATTAATGATACCAAATGGACCAATAAAGTATATGCAAACCAAGAAAGAATAGACTGCAGTTTTGTGTTGATTATATCCTCTGCAGATGCCGATACATTTAACGCAACACTTCAGGTGCAGGCATCCAGACCTGTTTACGGATCTTCATATTCTACCTCTATTTACAATTATAACGACAGACAATTTAATTTTAACTATCGCGAATTTCAGCCGTTAGTTTTTAACCCAAATTCTTTTGACTCTAATTTAATTTCAGGCATTGCTTTTCATTTATACACCATTTTAGGTTTAGATGCTTCTACCTTTTCAAAAGGTGGAGGTAATGAATATTATGCTACAGCAAAACAAATTGTAACTACCGCAGCTTCCGGAAACTTTCAAGGCTGGAAAGCTACCGATGGTAACCAATCCCGTTACCAACTTAATGAAGCTTTAATTTCACCTGTTTTTAGTACATTTCATACCGTTATGTATGAATACCACAGAAACGGTTTAGATTTAATGCAAGAAAATCCAAGAGAAGGTAAAGCCAAAATTGCTGAAGCGGTTAATATGCTAAAAGAAATTAATGATAGACGCCCTAATTCATATTTATTGCGTACTTTTTTTGATACAAAAGCTGAAGAAATTCAACAAATATTTAGTGATGGACCTAGTGTGCCTATAGACCAATTAGTGCAAAATCTTACCAGAATGGCTCCTACAAAAAGAGAAAACTGGGCAAAAATTAAATTTTAACTACCTTGTTTTAATACCCAAACTCTTATACCTTTAATGTTTCAATAAAAACAGTAAAGTGATTACACAACTCACCATAAAAAATTACGCTTTAATTGAAGATATTAAAGTAAATTTTGAAGAAGGATTAACCATCATTACCGGTGAAACGGGTGCCGGAAAATCTATTCTCCTTGGTGCTATGGCTCTGCTGTTAGGTAAACGGGCAGATTTGAGTAGTGTGAAAGACACCACAAAAAAATGTGTGATAGAAGCAGAATTTGCCATCGATTCCTATCAACTACAAGATCTCTTTAAAGCGGAAGATTTAGATTATGAAAAGCATACTATTATAAGGAGAGAAATTCTTCCTTCTGGCAAATCAAGAGCATTTGTAAACGATTCACCAGTAAATTTAAGTGCATTAACCATTTTAGGCGAACGACTTATAGACATCCACAACCAACATCAAACCCAAGAAGTTTCTTCGGAAGAATTCCAATTTGCAATTCTGGATGCCTTGGCAAATACATCACACTTACTTCTTTCCTTTACTACAAATTATAAAAAATACCAAAACCTCCAAAAAGAAATTGCAAAACTTTTAGACAATAAAGAGAAAGCACAAAAAGAACTTGATTATAATATGTTTTTGCTTCAAGAACTTAAGGAGGCAAATTTAAAACCAGACGAACAAGAAGCCTTAGAAGAAGAGTTTGAAACCCTGAATAATGTAGAATCCATACAAGAAACACTTTCCGAAATCACTCAAATGCTGGATGCAGATCAAATAGGAGTTTTACATGTTTTAAAAGAATCTAACCAGAAACTTAATAAATTAAAAGAGGTTTCCTCTACCTTTCAAAGTTTTTGGGAACGCGTGCAAAGCGTTCAGATTGAATTAGACGATATCTATGCTGAAATCACAAAAATGGCAGAAACGCTTGAAGCCAACCCCACGCGTTTACAAGAAATTGAAAACAGACTACAACTCATTTATAAACTTCAAAAAAAACACCAATGTACTAGCATTCAAGAATTAGTGGCATTACAAAATGAATTAGAAACCAAGGTAGAAAAAACCACCAACCTAGAATTACAAATAACGCAATTAGAAAACGAAAAAATACTTTTAAAAGCCGAAATCGAAGCAATAGGCACTGCTATTCACAACAAACGGATGGAAGTAATACCAACACTTATAGATGAATTAGAAAACATATTGTTTCAATTAGGATTGCCAAATGCCAGATTTAAAATAGAATTACAAAAAACAGAAGAATTTTCAAGTAACGGAATGGATGCATTGCAGTTTCTATTTACAGCAAATAAAGGCACTAACTTTGGTGAATTAAAAAAAGTAGCTTCCGGAGGCGAAATGAGCCGAATCATGTTAGCCGTAAAATCAATTTTAGCAAACTATTCGCATCTCCCTACCATTATTTTTGATGAAATTGATACCGGAGTTTCGGGTGAAATAGCAAATAAAATAGCCCAAATCATGAAAAAAATGAGTACTAAAATGCAAGTATTAAGCATTACTCATCTACCTCAAATTGCAGCAAAAGGGAAACATCACTTTAAAGTGTATAAGCTAGATATAGAAGAAGTTACTTATACCAAATTAAAATTATTAACCCAAGAAGAGCGTGTTCAAGAGCTTGCACAAATGTTGGGCGGTAAAAAAAAATCGGCTTCAGCCATCGCTCATGCCAAAGAATTATTAAATTAAAATGTATATTTGAGTGTTGTAGAAAAAGTAGTGTTTTAAAAATAGAAAAAAATGGTTGAAACACAGCCAGAAACCAGTAATAAGTTAAAATATGAATTACAATTTACTAAAAGGAAAAAAAGGAATCATCTTTGGAGCCTTAGATGAAAACTCAATTGCTTGGAAAACTGCAGAACGCATTTATGAAGAAGGCGGTAAATTTGTATTAACAAATGCCCCTATCGCCCTAAGAATGGGAGAAATAAATGAACTTGCTAAAAAAACAAATTCTCAAATTATTCCTGCCGATGCCACAAGCATAGAAGATTTAAATAATCTTGTAGAAAAATCAATGGAAATTCTGGGAGGAAAACTGGATTTTATTTTACATTCCATCGGCATGTCGGTGAACGTAAGAAAAGGAAAGCCATATACCGATCAAAACTACGATTGGACCCACAAAGGTTGGGATGTATCTGCAGTCTCTTTTCATAAGACCATGCAAACACTTTATCAAAAAGATGCTATGAACGAGTGGGGAAGTATTGTTGCGCTTACCTATATGGCAGCTCAGCGAGTGTTTCCAGACTATAACGATATGGCAGATAATAAGGCTTATTTAGAATCCATTGCAAGAAGTTTTGGTTATTTCTTCGGAAAAGATAAAAAAGTACGGGTAAATACCATTTCACAATCTCCAACGCCTACAACAGCCGGACAAGGGGTAAAAGGATTTGACGGATTTATAAATTATGCTGAAAAAATGGCCCCTTTAGGCAATGCCACAGCTTTAGATTGTGCCAATTATACCGTAGCCATGTTTAGCGATTTAACAAAGAAAGTTACCTTACAGAATTTATATAATGACGGAGGATTTTCAAATATGGGAGTGAGTAACGAGGTTATCGATGCCTTTTCAAAAAAGTAAAAAATGGAATATAGTTTGCTTAAAAGACCTGATTTTTCAGGTCTTTTTTGTTTTATAAAAATTGCACAATAATATAATGTAAGCTATTTTTAAATATTTATTGTTTTTAACAAAATATTTACATACTTTTAATACTTATTAACTAAAATTATTTAACCAATGAAAAAAAATACTTTTTTGTGGTGCTTTTTATTGGGTTTTACGACCCTGTTAAGTGCACAACATTTGACCACGAATGAGGAATTAGAAATTCTTGAAAATTCAAGAATAGCAAATCTTTCTCAAGTTAGCATTACAACTGATGTTAATAAGCCATTAGCAATACAAGCTGCAGAACCTCAAATTAGCAGTGCAACAGCTATTATTGCACCTTCTAAAATTGGGTCATTAAAAGCACATTACAAATCTCAGAACAGAGATGTGCTAGCAAACATTATACCTACTGCAGGTGCTACCGAAACTTTTACTCCAAATGTTGGAGACTTTTTCTTTGATCCGGGAGGACCAGGTGGTGGACCCGATGGCACACCTGGAAATTATCCAAACTGTGGCTGTGTTACACTAACCACACTTGCCGGAGTAACAGAAATTGAGTTTCTTGACTATGAGGTTTTTGGAACTTTTGATTGGTTAAGAGTTTATGACGGTGCAGATAATACCGGAACTATTTTATTTGATAACAGCTCCGGAGGTATAAATCAAGGGGCTAATACTTTTGCTCAACTTCTTGCGGCAAACGGAGGCTCAGGTATTTTTACAGGAACTTCAGGAAATTTTTTCTTTGAATTCAATTCTACAACGGTTGTAAACCGTCTAGGTTGGGAAGTAGAAATACTTGCAACTGGCGGCGGCGGCGGCGGTTGTACACCAAATGATCTTACCACTTTCTTCACAGGAGGAAATTCTTTTGCAGGAAATATGTTTGATGTAACAGCAAGTGGAGCAGATGACGTATTGATAGATAAATTTGACGTAAATGTTACTGCTGGTTCAGGCACAATAAGTGTTTATACACGACCAGGAAGCTATGTTGGATTTGAAGGCGCAGCAGCAGGATGGACACTAATGGGTTCAGAAGTTGTAACCGGAGCAGGCTCTAATTTACCAACTCAAGTTAATGTTGGAGGATTAACTATTCCAGCAGGACAAACATACGGGTTTTATGTAACCGTTTCAGATTATCCATCCTTAACCATGAATTATACCAATGGAGATAATGTATTCTCTGATGCCAATATTACCATAGCTACAGGTGTAGGAAAAGGCAACCCTGATTTTACCGGATCTACTTTTGCTAGTCGTTCTTGGAATGGAACAATATACTACTGTTCAGGAACTGGCGGCGGCGGCGGCGGCGGCGGCGGCCCTTGTGCTGAAGTAAGTCCTTCAGCCGGTTTTGTTAATGGTTTTACTTCCTCAACAGACCAAGCGCAGAGAATAGCTACTGATTTGACTGTACCTGTAAATACTGATTTTAATTTTGAAAGAATTACTACTAATTTCTGGACAAATCCAGGGGCTTTAATTTCAAATTTTGAAGTAAAAATTTATGATGATGCAGGAGGTTTACCAAACCCAGCTTCTATTGTAAATACCCAAAATGTTGTTCCAACCTCACAAACTTTTATTGGTTCTGCATTTGGATTTGATATTTCTGAATTTGTTTTAGATTTAGCTCCAGTACTCTTAAATGGTCAAGCTGGAAATACAACTAGATATTGGGTGGGTTTAACAGCAACCGTTAATTCTGGAAGTGGATTTTGGGATGCAACCAATACTATTTTAAATTTACAAGCTACTTTTTCTACTGATGGCGGTCTTACTTGGGCTATTAATTCAGGATGGGATCAAGTATATAATTTTGAAGGCACTTGTACCGATCTTGGCGGTGGTGGCGGCACTTGTGTAAGCACACCTTACACAGCTACCGGTTTACCAGCAGACATAGATGGTGCAGACACATCTACAGCAGATTGTATTGGCGCCCCTAATTTATATCCTGTTACTGTTTCAGATGCAGGGATTATAGGCACCGATGCAGTATTAGAAGATGTTACCATAAACATTACCCATACGTGGTCAGGTGATTTAGAGCTTTATTTACGTTCACCATCCGGAGTCGAGTTAATGCTATGGGATAATGTAGGCGGAAGTGGCGATAACTTTACAAACACCCAATTTCAAGACGGAGGAATTCCATCCACAGGAAGTACAGCACCACATACCGGTGTTTATGCACCAGTGGGAGGTACTTTTGCAGCAGCTTTTGCCGGAGAAGACATCAATGGCGATTGGCAGTTGAAAGTATGTGATACCGCAGCAGGAGATACAGGAACTGTAGATAGTTTTACGATTACCTTCTGTATAGAAAATGGCGGACCAACCAACAACTGGGAGTGTGCAGATGCAATAGCACTTACTTGTGGTGACGTAGTTGCCGGAAGTACCACAGGTGCAACCAACTCAGGAGGAAATGCCTCACCAGATGTATTCTATTCCTATACAGGAAGTGGTGCTGTAGAGTTTGTTACCATATCCTTATGTGGCGGTGGAACAACCTATGATTCGCTGCTTAGAGTATTTGCAAGTTGTGGCAATTTAGGATTAGGAAGCGAAATTGCATTAAATGATGATTTCTGTGGACTACAATCGGAAGTAACCTTTGAATCAGATGGAGTTTCAGAATACATTATCATGGTAGAAGGCTTTGGAAGTGGTTCAGGCGATTTCAGTTTAGCAATCACTTGTGAACTGGCACCACCACCACCAGCTTGTGGCGGAATATTTACCGATACAGGAGGTCCTGGAGGTAACTACGAGAACAATGCAGACGAGGTTTGGACAATAAGCCCGGATGTTTCTGGCGATGCAGTAACCGTAATATTTACTTCTTTTGATGTAGAAAGTGGCTGGGATGCCTTGTATGTTTTTGATGGACCAGACACTAGTTCTCCATTAATAAGTAGTGGTAACCCACCAACAAATACAGGATTCCCTGCAGGAGGATTTTATGGCACCACAAACCCCGGACCATTTACCTCTACCCACCCAACAGGCGCATTGACCTTCCGATTTTTAAGTGATGGTTCCGTAACTCGAGCAGGATGGATAGCAGATATACTATGTTTGCCAATACCACCACCAAACGATTTAATAGTAAATGCGATAGATGTAGATCAGTTTACACAACCCTACACCGATCCAATGGTTAGATTGTTTGCTGCTACCAATGAGTTATTAAACCCAGTAGGATGTTCCATAGCAGGCACTAATGGTGTTTGGTATAAATTTACCGCAACAGCTGATGGTTCAGCAACAGCGTCTATTACCACCCCAGCAGGAGCAAGTGCAGTAATATTTTATAGCGCACCAGATGAAAATGTAAGTAACGAAACAAATCTTACCTACACTTTTGAGCAATCCAATCAATGTGGACCTGGTACTTCAGCTACGGCAGCAACTGTTGCAGGACAAAGCTACTACCTGTTTGTTTTAAACACAGGCGGAGAAAGTGATGTTGTTGTAGATATAAGCAATGCATTAAGTACTTCAGACAACACAATAGAAGGGTTTACCTATTATCCAAACCCAATGCATGAAGTGTTGCATTTGCGTGCAAACAGCACCATAGAAAGTGTGGTTATTTACACTATATTAGGTCAAAAAGTAATCGACCAAAACATAGGAGCAACCACATCGCAACTAAATGTTTCTAATTTATCCACTGGAGCTTACTTGATGAAAGTAGTTTCAGAAGGACAAACCGGAATCTATAGATTGATTAAAAAGTAAAGTAATTTTTTAAATAATGAAAAGAAGCCACTCGTATTTTGCGAGTGGCTTTTTTTTTATTTTAATAAACTTTTCTTATCTGTAAATGTTAATTAACAATTACATCATATGGTTAGTTGGTAGTATGTTTAAAATAAAATAGTATCTTGTGGCGTATTAATTAATTAAAAATTTCAATTAAATTATGAAGAAAATTACGTTTTTTATTTTTGCATTTTTACTCTGTTTGAGTAGCAATGCGCAAGAAGTTCTAATTACGGGGTATATAGATTCTACCTGTCCAAGTGCGCTTGGCAGAACCCTAGAAATTTATGTTGATGGTACCGTAGATTTAACTGGATGGAATGTTGTAAGACAAGCCAATGGCGGTGGTTTTACCACTAACATCAGTTTAACAACATTAGGTACTTTAACCGATGAATTTGCTTATTTAACAAATGATGCAGTGATATTGGATGCTGAATTTGGTATTAATAGTGGAAATTCAAATGTTTTGACTAGTGGATCAATTTCAAGCAATGGAGATGATGCTTTTCAGGTTATTAATGATCTTGCTGTTGTTATCGATCGTTTTGGTGAAGATTTAGTAGATGGAACAGGTACTGCTTGGGAACATGTAGATACCTATTATTATAGAAATGACAACTCGGTTGCAAATGCAGGGGCTTTTGATCCTATAAACTGGACTTTTGGAGCACAGAATTTATTAGATGGCCAAGGTCTTTGTAATGGAGGTTCTGCATTTAGTACCTTTGTGCCTTTTGGTAGCTTTGTTCCTTTTTCTGGTGGCGGCGTTCCTGTTGCCTGTGAACAAATTCAAGTTACTAATGGTTTTGAAAATGGCTATTTTATGCAAGCTGGTTTCAACTTGGTTGCTAATGACTTTCTTGTAGCCTATGGCGAAGAATTTACAGTAAACACTATTACAGCTAATATCTTTGCTCAGGGTGGAATATCTTCTGTTGACGTTACATTTTATGACAATGCAGGCGGATTACCTGGAGCTATATTAGATACCTATCCTGGAATTGTTCCAACCTCTCAAACTATTGTTGGAAACAATTTTGGCTTTGATATATATGAAACAGTTATTGATTTACCTACATCACCAACTTATACAGGTGGCTTTACAGGCACTACAACCTATTGGGTTCAAATTTCAGGTGTTCCAGCAGGACCAGGCACACAATTAGCATGGGATGTTACCACCGTTAGTGCTATTGGTGCTTTTGTCGTTCTAAATGACGGTACAGGTTGGGCAGCACAAGCGGGTGATGATGGTGTATTTACTATTTCTGGTGAATGTGCAACACTTCCATTGCCAAGTTGTTTACCTCCATTAAATCTTTTAGTTTCTAACATTACAGATACATCTGCTGACCTAGCTTGGGACGCAGAACCAAATGCAACCAACGGGTATAACTGGTATGTATTTGATAATGGTGCAGACCCTCAAATTGATACTCCTGTTGCTAGCGGTTCTACCGCTGCCGGTGTAACCAACGATACTGCTACAGGTTTAACAGGGGCTACAACTTACGATTTTTATGTGGAATCTGACTGTGCTGCAGACGGATTAAGCAATCTTAATGGTCCTGTAACTTTTGAAACACTTCTAACACCACCAGCTTGTGGTGAACAATTTTTTGATACAGGTGGACCTGCCGGTGACTACCAAAATAATGAAGACGTTACTTGGACAATTTTACCAGATATTTCTGGTGACGTGGTTACCGTTACCTTTACTTCTTTTGATGTTGAATCCGGTTGGGATGCGTTATACATATTTAATGGCCCAGACACTTCCTTTCCTTTATTTGATAGTGGTAATCCAGCAACAAATTCAGGATTTCCTGCCGGAGGATATTATGGTACTGTTAATCCAGGATCTTTTATTTCAACACATCCAACAGGTGCTTTAACCTTCCAGTTTTTAAGTGATGGTTCCGTGCAAAGAGCCGGATGGATTGCAGATGTAACTTGTGATGTAGCACCAACTTGTTCTGCACCGCTAGGTTTAGTTGTAACTGCAGTAACTGACACCACAGCTGATTTAGCTTGGAATGCTGAAGCAAATGCTACAAATGGTTATGTATGGTTTGTATTTGAAAATGGTGCAGATCCACAAGTAGATACTCCGGTAGCTACAGGAACAACTCCAGTTGGAGTAACCATTGCAACGGCAACAGGACTTAATTCTTCCACACTTTATGACTTTTATGTGCAAGCAGATTGTGATGCAGGTGGTCTTAGCAATCTTGCTGGACCGGTTACCTTTGAAACAGATGTAGCTTTTCCAACCTGTGGTGGGCCTTTTTATGATACAGGAGGACCAAGTGGAAATTACAATAATAATGCAGATGAAACTTGGGTTATCGTTCCTGATAATTCCGGTGACGCTGTAACAGTTACCTTCACCGCATTTGATGTGGAAAGTGGCTGGGATGCCTTATACGTTTATGATGGACCAGACACTAGTTCCCCATTAATAAGTAGTGGTAACCCACCAACAAACACAGGTTTCCCTGCAGGCGGTTTCTACGGAACTACTAATCCTGGACCTTTTTCATCAACACATCCAAGTGGTGCATTGACTTTTAGATTTTTAAGTGATGGTTCTGTTACTAGAGCTGGATGGGCTGCAGATGTAACTTGTTTACCTGTGCCTCCAGCGAATGACTTAATTGTTAATGCAATTGATGTAGATCAATTTCCACAAGCCTATACCGATCCTCTTGTACGTTTATTTGCTGCAACCAATGAGTTATTAAACCCAGCCGGTTGTAACATAGCAGGAACCAATGGCGTTTGGTATAAATTTACAGCAACAGCCGATGGTTCAGCAACTGCTTCCATCACCACACCAGCTGGAGCAAGTGCAGTAATATTTTATACCGCACCAGATGAAAATGTAACCGATGAAACAAATCTTACTTACACTTTTGAGCAATCTAATCAGTGTGGTCCTGGTACTGTAGCTACAACAGAAACAGTTGCAGGACAAAGCTATTATCTATTTGTATTAAATACAGGTGGAGAAAGCGATGTGGTGGTAGATTTAAGCAACGCAATATTAAGTACTTCAGATAATACAATAGAAGGATTTACTTTTTATCCAAATCCTACTAGCAATGTGTTGAATGTAAAAGCAAATAGTAGTATAGATACGATTACTATTTACAACACTTTGGGCCAACAAATTTTAAACAAAACTATTGGAGCTACAACTTCTCAGTTAAACGTTTCAAATTTAACCACAGGGGTTTACCTGTTAAAAGTAGTTTCTGAAGGTCAAATGGGAACTTACAGATTGATTAAAAAATAGTATAACTTTTTTTAATAAAGTAGAAAGCCATCCGTTACATGCGGATGGCTTTTTTTTTGTCCTTATATTTGTAGGATGAATTTGAATGTATCCTTTATAATTCCTGTATATAACCGCCCAGAAGAAATTAATGAACTGCTAGAAAGTTTCTTAATACAGGACGAATCTCAAGAATATGAAATTGTTATTGTGGAGGACGGATCCAGCGAAACGTGTGAGGAAATAGTAAATTCCTATAAAAGCAAACTTCCAATTAGTTATTATTTCAAACCGAACTCAGGTCCGGGAGATTCTAGAAATTTCGGCATGAAAAAAGCAAAGGGAAACTTTTTTATTCTTTTAGATTCCGACTGTATTTTACCACCTAACTATATATTTGCCTTAAATAAAGCCCTTACCAAAAAAAAAATAGACTGTTTTGGAGGACCTGACGCTGCGCACGAAAGTTTTTCCGATGTACAAAAAGCCATAAATTACACCATGACTTCCTATTTAACTACCGGAGGAATTAGAGGTAAAAATAAAGCAGTTCATAAATTTGAACCGCGAAGTTTTAATATGGGATTATCAAAAAATGCCTTTGAAGCTACCGGTGGTTTTGGAAAAATTCATCCCGGTGAAGATCCTGATTTATCTTTACGTTTGCGCAAAGAGGGATTTGAAACCCATTTTATTAAAGAGGTATTTGTGTATCATAAAAGGCGTATTAACTGGAATTCCTTTTATCAACAAGTAAAAAAGTTTGGATTGGTAAGACCAATTCTATCCTCATGGCATCCGGAATCTGCAAAAATATCTTTTTGGTTTCCTTCCTTTTTTGTGTTATTTTTTTTCTTTAGCTTCGTTTGCTTGTTTTTTGGTTATTGGCAGCTTATTTTATTATTTGGATTCTATTTTATGTTGATTTTTATCGATTCCTCTAAAACCAATAAAAATTTGAAAATTGGGTTTCTTTCTATAAAAGCAGTGTGTATTCAGTTTTTTGGTTATGGTTTAGCGTTTCTTGTCTCCACATTTTTTATACGGGTATTAAAGCAAGACCCAAAAAAAAGATTTCCTAAATTATTTTTTGACTAATTTTAAAAGTATAATCCTAAAAATTTAATATTTTCTAAAATGAAAGTTGTTTGTCTAACAGGTGGTATAGGTAGCGGAAAGAGCACCATTGCAGAAATGTTTAAGGAATTGGGGGTTTCCATTTATATTGCAGATGAGGAAGCTAAAAAATTGATGCAACAGAATGCTTCGTTAAAACAAAAAATACAACAACTTTTAGGGGAAGAAGCTTACAAAAACGGAATTTTAAATAAAAAGTTTATAGCATCCAAAGTGTTTAATAATTCGGAACTCCTACAACAACTCAATGCATTAGTACACCCTGCTGTAGGGTTGCATTTTGAGCAATGGAAAAGAAGCCAATCTGGTGTTTATGTCATAAAGGAAGCTGCCATACTATTTGAAAATGGCGGTTATAAACAGTGTGATAAAACCATTTTAGTAATTGCTCCGGTTGAAACAAGAATACAACGCGTTTTAAAAAGAGAGGCCACTTCAAAAGAAGAAATTCTAGCACGAATGCAAAATCAATGGCCGGATGAAAGAAAAATCAAACTAGCGGATATAGTAATAGATAACAATCAAAATTTAGAAAATATACGTATTCAAGTATTAAAAATTCATAACCAACTTCTTGAAAAATTTCATTAATAAAATAAGTTTTGTTAACATTTGGTTAAACCTTTAATTATCTAAATGTTAAAATCTTACTTTTGGGGTATGAGCAAAAAACTTTTTATCATCCTGATTGTTTTCATGAGTCTTTGTTTGCTAGGGATAATTTTTGTTCAGGGGTATTGGATAAACAATTCATTTCAGAATAAAGAAGACCAGTTTGTTTATAATGTTAGGCAAACACTAATGGCTGTGTCTAAGGAAATGCAAATTAAAGAATTGGAATATTATTACCGCCTTTATGCAGAAGTAGCCGATAGTATTGGAGAACCTGACAAATCTACTTTTAGAGAAATTGTGTACACAAAGGCTGATAATTTAACCAATGAAACATTTATTTATTCTAGCGGAATTTTAGAAGAAGATTATAAACTTTCTTCTAATTTTTTAGAAGTTGATGTGGATAGTATCAATTTTAAAAAATTATATAACAGAAAATTCAGCACTACGATTAAAGGTGGTGTTGACGGTTCATCACCAAATGTTGAATCTACAGTTATATCGGTTAAAAGATTACAAGAACCAGAACAATATCAGTTACGTGAAACCTTTAAAGATATTGCGCAACGAATACCCATTCATAAACGAGTGAATAAAGCAGAAATACGAAATTTAATTGAATATCAATTACAACTTAGAGATTTAAAACCGGAATTTGAATTTGCTATATATAGTAATGGATTAGCAACTAAGATATCTTCTGAAAATTTTGTGTATGAACCCAAATCTCCATTGGTTTATAGTGTACCTCTATTTTTAGATGAAAACAGAAATTATAAATATGAATTGTTGGTACAGTTTCCCAAAAAACAACAATATGTTTTTTCTTCTGTATTATGGATGGGAGGACTTACATTGTTTCTTACCACAATTATTATTTTAGCCTATTATAGTGCTATTAAACAAATTATAAGACAACGTCAAATTTCAGAAATAAAAACAGACTTTATTAATAACATGACCCATGAATTTAAAACACCTATTGCAACGATAAACTTGGCTTTAGATGCAATGAAAAACCCAAAAATTTCTGAAAACAAGGAAACGATGGACCGTTATTTAAAAATGATTCGTGAGGAAAATAAACGAATGCACGCACAGGTTGAAAATGTATTACGTATTTCTAAATTACAAAAAAGAGATCTGAATATCAAGAAAGAAAGATTAAAGTTGCATGACTTAATTGAAGATGCTATAACCCATGTTCAACTACTAGTAGATGATAGAGGCGGCTATATTAAAACACACTTTGGAGCTTTAAAATCATCTGTTTTAACAAATGAGTCGCATTTTACTAATGTGATTGTAAATATATTAGATAATGCTATTAAATATTCGCCAGAAACACCCAAAATTGACATTTATACGGAAAATGTAAAAAACAATATTATTTTAAAAATTAGAGATCAAGGAAGTGGCATGAGTAAAGTCACACAAAAAAAAATATTTGAAAAATTTTATAGAGAACATACAGGAGATGTTCACAACGTAAAAGGCCACGGACTTGGTCTTTCTTATGTAAAACGTATGGTAGATGATCATCAGGGTCAAATTTACGTGGAAAGTGAGAAAGGAAAAGGAAGTACCTTTATTATTAAACTTCAATTAATATCATAAATTATGGAAACTGAAAATAAAAAAATTCTATTAGTAGAAGACGATCCAAACTTTGGAACCGTATTAAAAGACTATCTTATGATGAATGACTACAATGTCACTCATGCTAAAAACGGCATGGAAGGTTTTGAAAAATTTAAAAAAGATGATTTCGATCTTTGTATTCTTGACGTAATGATGCCTTATAAAGATGGCTTCACCCTAGCAAAAGAAATAAGAGAAAAAAATGCCGATGTGCCTATTATTTTTCTTACCGCCAAAGCTATGAAAGAAGATGTTTTAAAAGGTTATAAAGTGGGTGCTGACGATTATTTAAATAAACCTTTCGACTCGGAAGTGTTATTAATGAAAATTAAAGCCATCATTCAACGTAAAGCTACTGATACGATTGCTGATAGCAAACAATTTGATTTTCAAATTGGCAATTTTCATTTGAATTCAAAATTACGTTTTCTAACTTATAATGGAGGAACACCAGACAAACTTTCGCCAAAAGAAAACGAACTTTTACGTTTATTGGCATTACATAAAAACGATTTAATGCCTCGTGAATTGGCACTTACTAAAATTTGGAGAGATGATAACTATTTCACGTCCAGAAGTATGGATGTGTACATTGCCAAGCTAAGAAAATACCTTAGTAAAGACGATGGTGTAGAAATTATCAACATTCACGGCGAAGGGTTTCGGCTAGTTGTAAAAAGTGAAGTGGATAATTAAACCAAATAATTAGAGATTAATTGAAGGTCATAAAATCAAGAACAATCATATTTTTATATTGTTCTTGATTTTATATGTGTAATGATTTCTTCATAAGGAGTTTGAAAATTAAACCATTTTATCTCTTCTTCTTTTCTGAACCAGGTTAGTTGCCGTTTTGCATATCTGCGGGTGTTTTTTTTAATTTCTTCTATGGCTATATCTAAAGGTATTTCTGCATTGAAATAAGAAAACAATTCTCTGTACCCAACAGTTTGCAAGGCGTTTAAATCTTTTTTTGGAAGTAATTGCTCTACTTCATTTAAAAGACCGGCGTTCATCATGGCATCCACACGTTGGTTAATACGATTGTACAATAGGTTTCTGTCAGCAGTTAATCCTATTTTTATACATTCAAAATTTCGTATGGTTGGGTTGTTTTTATTTAAAAAAGAAGAATATGGCTTTCCGGTGCCAATACATATTTCTAAAGCCCTTATTAGGCGCTGCGCATTTTGAATATCTACTTTTTGATAGTATGCAAAATCTAATTTAAGTAACTCTTTTTGTAAAAAAGTAATTCCATTTTCTTGAAATGTATTACTTAATTTTTTTCTAATTTTTGGATCTATTTTAGGAAAAGTATCAAGACCTTCTACTACAGCTTGTATATATAAACCCGAACCGCCTACCATAAACAGTAAATCATTTGTTTGAAATTTTTCTTCTAAAAGTTGCAATGCATCTCTTTCAAAAGCACCCACATTATACTCCTGTTCCACAGAGATATGATGGATAAAATGATGAGGTATTTCTAGCAATTCTTCTTGGGAGGGGATAGCTGTTCCTATGGACATTTCCTTATAAAACTGCCTTGAATCTGCAGATATAATTTCACTTTTAAAATGTTTTGCTAATGCAACAGAAAGAGCTGTTTTTCCTATTGCTGTTGGACCAACAAGTACTATCAGGTGTTTTTTTTTGTTAGCCAATGTTAGTTTTATTATTTAGTGTTCCACCACAGTTATAGCAAAATTCAGCATTATTTTTATGGTCTGTTTTATTACATACCGGGCACATAGAAGTACTTTGGGAGTCTTTTTTTTGTTTTATTTTTTGTTTAGTAAACTCAGCACTTACTATTCCTGTAGGAACAGCAATAATGCCATATCCGGTAATCATGATTATGGAGGCTATAATTCTGCCTAAACTGGTTACGGGTGTAATATCGCCAAAACCTACGGTTGTCAATGTCACAATACACCAATAAATGCTAAGGGGAATACTTTCAAAACCACTTTCTTTACCTTCTATCAGATACATCAATGTACCCATAAGTACACAAATAATGACAACTACAAAAAGAAAAATAAGAATTTTAGCTTTGCTATCTCTTAATGCGGATTTTAGTTTATTAGATTCACCTATATATTGATTAATATTTAATATTCTAAATATTCTTAATAATCGAAGCGCTCTTACACTAGCAATAACGTTGCCACCAACAAAGAAAAAGGATAAATACATGGGGAGAATAGCTACTAAATCAATTATGCCATAAAAGCTAAAGATATATTTCCAGGGTTTTTTAGTTGAAAATATGCGTAAAATATATTCAATGGTAAATGAAATGGTGAAGATCCATTCTAATATTTTTATTTCTCTGTGGTATTTTGTATCGAAACCGGAGACAGTTTCTAGCATCACCACTAAAACACTTAATAATATTAAAACAAGAAGAACAAGATCAAAGAGTTTACCGGCTGGAGTACTGGTGCCATAGATGATGATATAAATCTTCTGTCTAAGGATGTCAATTTTACTTTTTGTTTCCGTTTGCATAGTATTAAAAATATTGTTTTTTTTAAGCTTTATTCAAAAATACACAACATCCTTTATATTTTCTATTTATGAAAGCTCAATTATTTTTAAAACTTTATTTCTGCGTAAATAACTTTGAATAATATGTTGGGCATCTTTGTTATTTTTCATTGGTGTTAAAAGCGATTTTAACACTTCGGGGTTATTAATTTGGTAGTTTAAATTAAAGAAAGCAATGCCTCTAAAAACACCTTTTTCTATATAAACAACTGATCGCTCATCTATCTCTCTTCCGCGGTCAATAAGTAGCATGTGTTGTTTTTCATAACTATTTTTTTTCATAAAAGCAGCTATTTTTTTATTGTATTCTTCCGGAGTTTCTTTGCCTATGCAAGCTCCCGCACATTGATCAATAGAATGTAAAAAACAGGCACCCTTCGTTTTGTATAAACCGGTTAATTTTTGGCACAACCCAAATGTTTCTGTAATTTTATACAGCGTGTTTTTTGCTTGTTGTAAATTAGTAAAGGTAGTAATAGGGGTTTTTTCAGAGTCAGCTTTTGCTATTTTTAGGTTGATATATCCATTTTCATCTTCAAAACTTTCCAGTTGGTTTAGATATAGGGTTTTGCGAAGTGCTCGGTTGTATATAGGTTTGTTTTCTTTTATTTCTTCACTTTCCTTGAGTAGAGCTATCAAATCGCTGCCAGTTTTTTCATAAGTAACAACAGCAACTTCTTCTTGTAATTTTTTTGATTTTCGGTTTTCTCCGGTAAAGTGCTGAATAATTCGCTTTTTAATATTTGTACTTTTACCAATGTATATAATTTTACCATCTTCGCGATGCATATAATAAACACCTGTTTCTGAAGGCATTGTATCAATAATTCGAAGGAGTTTATTATCTAATTGCTTTTTTGGTTCTAAACGTACTGCGCTACTTACAATTTCTTTTTTAGTGTCTTTGGATAAAAGGAGTTTGAATAATACAACAGTTGCTTTAGCATCGCCTGAAGCTCTGTGCCTGTCGCTCATAGGGATACCCAACTCGCGTACCAGTTTACCTAAACTATAGGATTTTAATTCGGGCAATAATTTTTTTGAAAGTTCAACCGTGCAAAGGCTTTCGCGACTATAATCAAAACCCAATCGCATAAATTCAGTTCTAAGTATGCGATAGTCAAATACGGCATTATGCGCCACAATAATACAATCACTTGTTATTTCTACAATGCGTTTTGCAACTTCGTAAAATTTTGGAGCATTTCGCAACATATCATTGCTTATTCCGGTTAGGTTTGCCACAAAAGGTTGGATGGTTTTTTCCGGATTTACTAAACTGATAAATTGATCTACAATTTCATGGCCATCAAATTTGTATATAGCAATTTCGGTAATTCCTTCCTCGTTATATTTTCCTCCGGTTGTTTCTATGTCAAGTATTGCGTACAATCAATATTATTTTAATAATTTCTTTCTCCAAAAATAGCACTTCCTACTCGCACCATAGTGCTTCCATTTTTTATGGCAATTTTATAATCGCCGCTCATGCCAATAGAGAGTATCTCTAGTTTTAGATTTTGTGTTTCTTGTTTTAATTTTAAAGTGTCAAAAAAAGTTTTTATCTGTTGGAATTCTTTTTCAATTTGATTTTTATCCTGTGTAAATGTAGCCATTCCCATCAAACCCACCACTTTAATATTTTGTAAACTTTTAAAGGTATCGGTTTCTAAAATTGTTGTGACCTCTTCAGTATCAAAACCAAATTTTGTTTCCTCTTTTGCAATATGTATTTGTAATAAACAAGGAATAATTCTATCGTTTTTTGCTGCTTGTTTGTTTATTTCTTTTAATAATTTTAAACTTTCCACACCTTGAACAAGAGAAACAAATGGCGCCATATATTTTACCTTATTTGTCTGAACATGACCTATCATATGCCACTGAATGTCTTTGGGAAGTTGTTCCCATTTTTTGGTCATTTCTTGTACTTTGTTTTCTCCAAAAATGCGTTGCCCTGCATTATAGGCTTCTAGTAAGTCTTTAACAGGTTTCGTTTTTGAAACCGCAACTAGGGTTATATTTTCCGGAAGGGAATCTTTTATTTTTTGTAAATTATCTGAAATACTACTCATTTGAATATCTTTTTCATCGTCTATTTTTCTAAAACTCATAAATGGTTATACCACTTCTAAGTTTTGGTTCTATATAGGTGCTTTTTGGGGGCATCTTTAATCCTTGATCTGCTATGTTTTTTAACTGTTCGATAGTTGCAGGTACGAGTCCGAATCCTATTTGAAATTCTCCACTGTCCACTTTTGATTTTACATAAGCTAAATCATTTTTACCGTGAACATATTCTATTCGATTGTCATTTCGTAAATCGGTAATTCCCAGGATAGGTTTTAAAATGGTTTTATATAATAGCTGTGCATCGAGATCGTCTAAAGCATCTTCTTTGGTGAAATTTGTTTTCCGAAGGTAAAGCGAATAAAACTCTTGGTCCAAATACATGCTAAAATGATGTACCTTGGACGGTTTATAATACGAAAGACCTCGGTTTTCAATTCTAAAATTTGCGTCTAGTGCTATCAAAAACTCTTCTTTACTCAATCCATTTAAATCTTTAATCAACCGATGGAACTCGTGAATTTTTAAGTGTGATTCAGGAATAAGGTAGCTCATAAAAAAATTATAGCCTTCCATGCCTGTATGTTCAGGATTTTCTTTTTTTAAATCCTGTTGTAATAAAAAGGAAGAAGCAGAGCGATGGTGACCATCTGCAATGTAGATGGATGCCATAGCGGCAAACTCCTCTTGAATAGCAGAAATGATGCTTTCATCTTCTACTTGCCATAAATAATGTGTGTCGCGATATGTCGTTGTAAATTCATATTCTGCACGAGTGGATACAATTTTGTTTAAAATTTCCGATATTTTTTTATTATCAGGATAGGTTATTAATACAGGTTCTGCATTAAAACCTACTATTTTTAAATATTCTTTAAACGTTATTTCTCGTGATTCAATAGTCTCTTCGTGCTTTTTGATTATATTTTTTTCATAATCTTCTGTGCTAGTGGCAGCGATAATGCCTAAAAATGTTTGCTGCTCTCTATCTACGATTTTATAAATGTAATAAGAGGCTTTATTGTCTTGAATAAAAGCTCCATCTTCTTTAAATTCCTGGTAACGGTTTTTTACCAAGTCAAAACGGTCAGGGCCAAGTATTTCTTTTTGGTATTTGTACCCCGGATTTACAATGTGAAGAAATGAAAATGGATTATTTTGCATCCGAAATTCACGCTCTTCAATGGTATAACTTTGATAAGCACGCGAAGCAATAAGACTTACCTTGTCTCTTGTGGGGCGTACTGCTTTAAAAGGAATTACTTTTGCCATATTGTGTTGCCTGTTACCGGTTGCCTGTTGCGTGTTGTGGAACTTTGTTTTAGGTTTTCCAGCTTTTGATTACATATTCTTTAAATTTATAAATTTTTGCTCCTAAAATATCATATTCTTTAAGCAGCTCAATTATTGTCTTGTCGAATTGTGGATAAAGTATTTGTAGTTTTTTTAAATGATTACTTGTTTCATCATCACTAGTATGCGCATATATTAGAAACTTAATAAAATCATTTTTATATGTTTTTCTACCATACCCCTCCACGATATTTGAATTAACAGAACCAGAAGATCTTCTAAGCTGACTTCCCAATTCATACAGTTCATGCTTTGGTAACTCTAATGAAAAGTTGTGGGTTTTAATAAATAAATCGAATGCAATTTGATACATATCCAATTCACGATAAGATAAAGCCATAACCTATATTTAAAATTATTTCTTTCTAAAAAAAATAACCCGCAACCGGCAACCTGTAACTTTTAACAAAACATCGCCGCTACTTTTTCTGCTCTAGGAGTTTCTTTGTAATCATAAAATCCTTCTCCGCTTTTTACACCAAATTTTCCAGCCATAACCATATTTACAAGCAATGGACAAGGTGCATATTTTGGATTTTTAAAACCATCATACATGACGTTAAGTATAGAAAGACAAACGTCCAGACCAATAAAATCAGCCAATTGCAAAGGGCCCATAGGGTGAGCCATGCCTAGTTTCATTACCGTGTCAATTTCTTCCACACCTGCTACACCGTTGTACAGTGTTTCTATCGCTTCATTAATCATTGGCATTAAAATTCTATTTGCCACAAAACCGGGATAATCGTTTACTTCTACTGGGACTTTGCCCAATTTTTTAGAAAGCTCAGCAACGGTTTTGTAGGTTTCTGCGGAGGTGCTGTATCCTTTTATGATTTCTATCAGCTTCATAATAGGCACCGGATTCATAAAGTGCATCCCGATAACCATGTGTGGTCTTTTCGTTACTGCTGCAATTTTTGTAATGGAAATAGAGGAAGTATTTGTGGCTAAAATGGTGTCATCCGGACAAAATTTATCTAAATCCTTAAAAATTTTCAGTTTTAAATCCACATTTTCTGTGGCCGCTTCTACTACTAAACTCGCATATTCCACCCCTTCTTCCAAATTGGTAAATGTGGTGATGTTGTTTAGTGTTTTTGTTTTATCGGCTTCGGTAATTTTTTCTTTAGCCACCATGCGATCTAGATTTTTGGCGATAGTGTCCATGCCTTTTTTTAGGGAGGCTTCACTAATGTCAATCAATTGTACCTTATAATCGCTTTGGGCAAAGGCATGGGCTATGCCATTTCCCATCGTTCCGGCTCCTATTACTGCTACATTTTTCATACTTATTTTCCGCAAAAGTGGTTGTTTTTTTATAGTTTATTAATCTTTATTTTTTAAACGTTTCAATAATTAATAATGCCACGCGCAACGCTTCCGTGCCTTGCTCTAAGGTTACAATAGGTGTGGTGTTGTTGTTTATTGCATCGGCAAAAGCGTTTAGTTCGTCAAGAATGGCGTTATTATTTTCTACTTTCGGATTGTCAAAATAGATTTGTTTTTTAATGCCTTCGGCGTTTTGTAGAATCATATCAAAATCGCCTGGAGTTACCGGTGCATCTTTCATTTTTACCACTTCACACTTTTTTTCCAGAAAATCTACTGAAATATAGGCATCGCGTTGAAAGAACCGTGCTTTTCGCATATTTTTTAACGAAATGCGGCTAGCGGTTAAGTTTGCCACACAACCATTTTCAAATTCGATACGAGCATTGGCAATGTCCGGAGTTTCACTAATTACGGATACACCACTGGCATTAATGCTTTTTACCTTCGACTTTACCACACTTAAAATAGCATCGATATCGTGTATCATTAAATCCAATACCACCGAAACATCGGTACCGCGCGGATTAAATTCTGCCAACCGATGCGCTTCTATAAACATGGGGTTATCTATCATGTGGTTAACGGCTGTAAAACTTGGGTTAAAACGTTCCACATGACCTACTTGCCCTTTCACGTCGTGTCTATTGGCAAGGTGAATAAGTTGCTTAGCATCCTCCACAGAAAAGGTAATGGGTTTTTCAACAAAAAGATGTTTGCCTGCTTCTAGTACTTTTTTAGCACAAGTAAAATGGGTGCTGGTTGGGGTTACCACATCAACCATATCACAAGCTGCTATTAATGTGTCCATAGAGGCAAACGAGGGGTAACCAAATTCTGCGGTTATTTTTTCACGAGTTTCTGCGGAATCGTCATAAAAGCCAATTAATTGATAATTTTCAGATTGTTGAAGAAGTTTTAAATGAATTTTTCCGAGGTGGCCTGCACCAAGTACTCCGGCTTTAAGCATAGTAATTTTTTTACAAAAATAAGGATTTTTTAATAGAAAGCAGGAAGAACCTAATTCAAAGTTTGTTTTATATAATTTAGGGGATGAGCCAATTTTAAGGTTATAGAAAGGAAAACGTTACCTGAAAAATAGAAGAAAGAGGTTTGATGGAGACTTGTAATTTTTATTAAAGAAACCAATAAAAAATGTAAATACGGTATCCCGTAGAGTTCTTTAATTAAAAATATGTAGGTTTGCTCTAGTAGATTAAAAAAAGGAAAATCCCCTGATACGCACCGTGCTACTTCCTATAGCTAAAAAGCTTATAAAAAACAGCCTGTTTCGACAAATCGGAAAGATATCTTTACCGTTTTTTGGGTCCTTTTTCAGACTCCGTATTTGTTTTTCCAAGGACAAAAACAGTATATTTGAAAGGAAATGGAAAAACAATCACTCCCAATAAAACCAGATATAGGATAATATCGCCTTTGGCGAGACTACCTATATCCACTTGTTGCCAGTAATGCGAGGAAAATCGATTTTGAAATCAAACATTTAGGTAAAAAATTGTATTTTTGAATAAATACTCGAATTATGGATTTACAAACTAGAAAACTCAATTTGATAACATACTTGGCTCAAATTAAGGACGAAATATTTTTTGATAAACTGGAGAATTATATCCTAAAAAGAGAAGTTGAACGCAATCCCGACTTAAAACCATTTACGGTTGAGGAGTTAATCAATAGAATTGAGAAGTCCGAATTAGACTTTGAAAACGGTAATTTTAAAAGTCAAGATGATTTAGAGAAAATCTCGGCAAATTGGTAGGAATGAAGATAGTTTGGACTGATTTCGCAATCAGAAATTTAAAAGACATTTTTGACTATTATTCTACTAAAGCTAATAAAAAGTTGCTCATAAAATTAGAAGACAAATCCTTAAATCTTTTAAACAACTCGAACACAATCCAAATTCCGGTCCAATTGAACCAAACCTAACACGACTAAAGAAAAATCACAGATATTTGGTAAGCGGACATTATAAATTGATTTACAGGATAATAGATAAACAAGTCATAATAAATGATGTTTTTGACACAAGACAAAACCCATCTAAAATGAATGACGAAAACCGAAAAGAGGAATAAAGCACTACTGGCAACAGCGGTAACCGTTGCACAAATCCCTAATTTTTTACTGCAATTTTATTTGTTTCAAAAAAGTGGGTATTATCAAAAGCTTTGTTATTAATGTTGCATTTTCAGCGCAAACCCTTTTAAAAATGTTTTCTGGGGCTTAAAATGCCTTAAAATGGCTGTTTTTATAATAAAAAATAAGCAGTCAGCTTTAGAGATTGCTTGTGCTTTTGTTACTGACATTGCTTTTTGGGTAGTTGCTTTGAGGTATTTTTTTAGATTGTAAGCTATTGCTGCCAGACGCATATGTAGGCTCCCCATTTTTAGTAAAGCTCTAAATTATACATTTATATCAAATTTAATACTCCTGATTACTTTTTCTTGGGCTTGAAACTCCTTAAAAATTGTACTTTAATATTTATAGTTTTTTAAATGCCATAAAGGTTAAATTAATACCATAACAGAAAAAGGAAACTTATCTTTGGCATTAAAATATCATTAAAATGATTTTTATTGAAAATGAAGAAAATACCGACCCAAGACTAAATTTGGCTTTGGAGGAATATGCCTTGAGAAATTTCAGTTCACAGCAAGACTATTTGCTATTTTATATCAATCGTCCTTCCATTATTATTGGTCGCAACCAAAACACCTTAGAAGAGATTAACCTAGACTATGTTGAAAAAAAAGACATCCAAGTAGTTAGAAGAATTTCAGGGGGTGGAGCAGTATATCATGATTTAGGAAATCTTAATTTTAGTTTTATCACTAATCACGACATTCATAACCTTAATAATTTTAAAAAATTTACCGCTCCGGTAATTAAAGTGCTGAATCACATGGGTCTGCAAGCCGAGCTTAAGGGCAGAAATGACATACAGGTGGAAGATAAAAAAATATCCGGCACCGCCCAATTTTCTACAGGAAGAAGAATGGTAAGCCACGGAACACTTTTATTAAACACAAATTTGGGAGAGGTAAAGCAAGCGCTTAACGTTAAGATGAGTAAAATAGAATCAAAAGGACATAAATCTGTGCGAAGCAGAGTGGCAAATATTTCAGAATATTTAACATTGCCAATGCCCATTGAAGCGTTTCGTACGTTGCTGCTTGAAGGTTTGCAGGAAGAAAGGGAGCCCTTTGTAAGGTATTATCTAACTGCTGAGGAATGGAAAGCGGTACGCCTTCTGAAAGAAGAAAAATATGATTCTTGGGATTGGAATTACGGTAATTCCCCTAAATTTAATATACAGCGGAGCAAACGTTTCCCGGTTGGCGAAATAGATTTGCGCATTTATGTTGAAAAAGGACATATTACAGCGTTTAAAATATTTGGCGATTTTTTTGGCAAAGAACCCCTACAAAATTTAGAAAAACTTTTAATTGGCATTCGATATAAAAAAACGGACATCACAAAAGCACTTAAAAATAGTGATTTAGAGGTTTATTTTGGCACCATTATAAAAAATGATTTTATAGACTTGGTGTATGGAGCTGACCCGGAAGGAGTGCAATAAATGCGCATCTTTTACTTTGAAACAATACGAAGAAACTTCCCTGGAAGATATTCTTTAATTTTCTGCAGTATAAATTATTTCTCAACTACCTGTAACAATAAACTTCCACTAGCAACAAACAATTCAATTAGACAGCATATAATTACAAATACACGATTATAAAAAGTAAATTTGGCTTTCTAATAGAAAACGTATCGTCCTATGTTTAATCATTTCTTTACTCTTGAATGGAAATCCTTTGTCCGATCGGCATCATTTAGCACCAATTTGTTTTTAAAGATTGTAATGGTTCTTGGAGCGCTCTATTTTATAGCCGTTTTCACCTTTCTGGGTATTGGTTTGTATTACCTTCTTGAAAAAAATAATCTAGATCCTTTTGTTACCGTAAATCGTTTTTTACTATATTATGTATTGATAGATCTTATTATTCGGTTCTTTTTACAAAAAATTCCTGTACTCAACATTCGTCCGTTACTTCCTTTGCCTATTTCTAAAAATACAATAGTCGGATATACTTTAGGGAAAACCATAGTGTCTTTTTTTAACTGGGTACATCTGTTTTTTCTAATGCCTTTTAGCTTTGTTTTGTTAAGCAAAGGATTTAGTACAATAGGTGTTGTAAGTTGGTCTATTGGTATTTTAGCCCTTATTCTGGTCAATAATTTTCTGAATATTCTTAGCGCAAACAAAGAAGTCTTGTTGTATGGGTTGGGTTTTATAATTTTAAGTATCAGTGGATTACAATACTTTCAAATTATTGATAGTACCTTATATACAACCTCATTTTTTAATATTTTATATAGTTCACCACTGAGCGTATTACTTCCCTTACTGGCTTTAGTTATTTTAAGTGTCATTACTTTTATGTTTTATAAAAGAAATTTATCCCTAGATGCCGGTTTGTCCATAAAACAAAAGGAGGCTCAAACCGAAAATCTTACTTGGTTAAACCAGTTTGGTACTTTAGGCACGTTTCTTAAAAATGATATTAAACTTATAAAACGAAACAAGCGTTCACGTTCTACCATATTTATGAGTGTGTTGTTTATTTTTTATGGGTTGCTCTTTTTTTCCGGCTCCATAGAAACGTATGAAGGTCCTTTGTGGCGCATTTTTGCAGGTCTATTTGTTACAGGAGGATTTTTATTCACTTTTGGACAATTTGTACCGAGTTGGGATAGTGCGTATTACCCATTAATGATGAGCCAAAACATACAATACCGCGACTATTTGAATTCAAAATGGTGGTTGATGGTCATTGCCACGGTTTGTAGTACGTTACTGAGTTCCTTTTACCTCTATTTTGGTTGGGAAGTGTATCTGGCAATAGTGGTGGGTGCCATTTATAACATTGGAGTTAATGCACATATTGTACTTTGGGCGGGTGCCTACATAAAAACACCCATTGATTTATCAAAAAATAAAAACGTTTTTGGCGACAAACAAGCATTTAATTTGAAAAGTATTTTGCTTACCATTCCAAAAATACTTTTGCCAATGGCATTGTATGGCATCGGGCATTACTTGTACGGACCAAATATGGGGTATTTGATTGTTGCACTAGCGGGAGTAATGGGTTATGCGTTTAAAAATAAAGTATTTAGCATCATTGAAAACATCTACAAAACGGAAAAATATAAAACTCTTGCGGCATATAAACAGAAAAATTAAAGCATAAATCGTTCGAAAAACATTTTATTTATAAGCAGAAAGACACTTCGAAATCTAAAAAAAATTGTATGATACACGTTGAAAACTTAACAAAAACTTACGGTACTACCACTGTTTTAAATATTCCAACTCTTGAAATTCCTAAGGGGCAAAGTTTTGGTTTGGTGGGAAATAATGGTGCAGGAAAAACAACTTTTTTTAGTTTGTTGTTGGATTTAATTCAACCATCAACCGGAAAAATAACCAGTAATGGCATTGAAATAAGTAGTAGTGAGGCATGGAAACCTTTTACCGCATCGTTTATAGACGAAACTTTTTTAATAGGCTATCTCACTCCCGAAGAGTATTTTTATTTTATAGGCGACCTACGTGGTTGGAACAAAGCTGATGTAGATACATTTCTTAGTCCTTTTGCCGATTTTTTTAACGACGAAATTTTAAATAAGAAAAAATACATCCGCGATCTTTCCAAAGGAAATTCAAAAAAAGTAGGGGTTATTGCCGCACTAATGGGAAACCCCGAAGTCATTATCCTTGATGAACCATTTGCTAATCTGGATCCTACCACACAAATACGACTAAAAAAAATCATTAAAGACCTTGCCGCAAGCAAAGAGGTAACTATCTTAGTGTCTAGCCACGACTTGCAGCATACGGTGGAAGTTTCGAATAGAATAGTGGCTTTAGACAAAGGCTCTATCGTAAAAGACCTTCAAACCAATGCTGAAACAATGAAAGAGCTGGAAGCGTTTTTTAGCAAAGAAACAGCTATGCTATAAAACCTCATTATCTTTTTTAGAAACAATCAAGGAAGAAAAAAAATGTAAAAAAATAAAAAATACACCAATGCAAATAACAGGAACCTATACAGACCAATACCAATTAACCATGGGTCAGGCTTATTTTCTAAAAGGCGATGGCGAAAAGACTGCAATTTTCGACTATTTTTTTAGGAAACTTCCTTTTAAAGGTGGATATGCCGTTTTTGCCGGACTGGAAGTAGTATTGGAAATACTTGAAAATTTTCATTTTACCGATAGTGATATAGCGTTTTTAAAACAACAAAAATTTAATTCTAGTTATATTGCTTATTTAAAAGATTTCCGCTTTAAAGGATCTATTTATAGTACATTAGAAGGGGATATAATATTTCCTAATTGTCCGGTTTTAACGATAGAAGCTACCATCATCGAGGCGCAACTTATCGAAACACTCCTGTTAAATATGCTGAATTTTCAGACGTTAATTGCCACAAAAGCAAGTAGGTCAAGACAATCGGCAGGCAATCGTGTGTTGATAGATTTTGGCATGCGTCGGGCACATGGTCCCGCGGCGCATTTAGCCAGTAGAGCTGCCATTATAGGTGGTTTTAATGCCACAAGTAATGTATTAGCAGCAAAAGATTTTGATATTCCTGTTTCCGGCACCATGGCACATTCCTTTGTGCAAAGTTTTGACGAGGAGTTAGAGGCTTTTCGCTTTTTTGCAAAGGTAAGACCCAACGATTGTATTCTTTTAGTAGATACCTACAGCACTTTAAAAAGTGGCGTGCCTAATGCTATTACCGTGGCAAAAGAAATGGAGTCCAAAGGACAAAAACTAAAGGGCATTCGTTTGGACAGTGGGGATTTGGCGTATTTGGCAAAACAAGCTCGAAAAATGCTGGATGAAGCCAGCTTGCAGTATGTTCAAATTGCAGTTTCTAACCAATTGGACGAATATGTTATAAAAAGTTTGTTGGAACAAGATGCGCCAATTGATGTTTTTGGGGTTGGCACCAGTTTGGTAATCGGTAAACCGGATGCAGCACTAGATGGTGTGTATAAATTAGCATTTGCCTATGGAAAACCACGAATAAAACTTTCTGAAAATACCACGAAAATAACCTTACCCTTTAAAAAACAGGTGCATCGCTTGTATGACAGTAACCACAAAATGCTAGGAGCTGATCTTATAACTCTTTGGGAAGAAACGGAAATCTCAAAAATGTACCATCCTTTGGATGCAAAAAAAAATGTGGCTTTTAACAACTGCAAAGCGGAGGCATTACTTCAGTTAGTAATGAAAAATGGTAAACGAATTTTTCCATCTAAATCGGTTGCTGATATTGCATCTTACAGCGCCAATAGACTTCAAATATTGCCCGAAGAATTCAAACGTTTTGACAATCCACATATTTATAAAGTGGGATTAAGTAAATTGCTAAATGAAGAACGAGAAAAATTAATTGTTGGTCATAAAATGGTTTAAAACGATGGTAACCTTAGTTATAGTAGATGTACAAAATGATTTTTTACCAGGAGGTTCCTTAGCAGTACCAGATGGTGACACAATTGTAAAAGAAATTAATGCAATATTGCCCAACTTCGACTTGGTAGTAGCAACCCAAGATTGGCATCCACAAAATCATCAAAGTTTTGCCTCCAACCATAAGGGAAAAGAGGCTTTTGAAAAGGTGTTAGTAAACGGATTGGAGCAAGTGCTTTGGCCAGATCACTGTGTGCAAGGAACATTTGGTGCTGATTTTCCTTCCACACTCAACATGAATTCAGTAGCTGCTATTTTTAGAAAAGGAATGGATAAAAATATGGATAGTTACAGTGGTTTTTTTGATAACAACCACAATCAAACTACCGGTCTTTCAGGTTATCTTAAAGAAAAGGGTGCCAAAGACCTCTACTTTTGTGGATTGGCAGCCGATATTTGTGTGTATTACACCCTGCAAGACGCTTTAAAAGAAGGGTTTCATGTAACCTTACTTTTAGATGCCACAAGACCTTTAAACCAAGATGTTTTTTTAAAACAGAAACAAAACTTTGCTGCACAAGGTATTCGTATGCAATAAATAAGAATGTACTAAAAAAGAATCAGTTTTTTTTATTTTAAACAGAAATGTAAAAACATTCTATTCCGAAATTAGTGCGATAATTTATTTCCAAAACACAAATCGCCGGCATCGCCTAAACCAGGAACAATGTAGCCGTATTCATTTAAAGTGTTGTCAACAGCCGCAATCCATAATCTTACATCTTTAGACACACTTTTTTGTAAAAAATCAATACCCGGTTTTGATCCGATAACCGAAACCAAATGAATGCATTTTGGCCTTCCCATGGGTTTTAGGGCTTCCAAAACGTTCATGAATGTTCGCCCTGTGGCTAGCATTGGGTCTGCAATAATCAATGTTTTACCTTCTAAGGAAGGTGTAGCAAGATATTCTACCTTTATTTCAAATTCAGTTTCAGAGGTATGGTGGCGGAAGGCAGATATAAAAGAATTTTCAGCACCGTCAAAAACGTTTAAAAGTCCGGTATGTAAAGGCAATCCAGCCCTTAGTATCGAGCAAATTACGATATGGTCTTCGGGTAATGCTACAGAAGATTTCCCCAATGGCGTAGCAATACTTTTGGTTTTATATACCAACGATTTACTAAGTTCAAAACCAAGCATTTCGCCAATACGCTCTATATTTTTCCGAAACCGCATCCCATCCTTTTGAATATTCACATCCCTAAGTTGTGCAATAAAGGCATTTACAATTGTGTGTTGCTCTTGAAGGTTGACTAGGTGCATTTTTAAAATTTTTATAAAATTACGTAGTTTTTGGAGTTTTTATGTAAGCAATATGGAGGAATCATTAAATTTTCTCAATATTAGCTGTTTTAAGTATTACGTTTATTCAAAATACGTATTGTAGGTTTCCAGATACTCCAAAACTTCCTTTAAAGTACTTTTATGGTTGATGATAGCATTCATTCGATACCCGAAACCAACTAGGTATTTTTTTAGATATACTCTTGCCATACCTTCCATAGTACAATTTTTAAGAAGGCTTTCCAGCTCAGTAAGTAATGCAGTTTTTACTTCTTCTGCTTCAAAAGATTTTGCGTTCATCTCAGCTTTTGTGATGGCAATCATTTTAAGAATACTTTCGTTAGTTTCCTTATTGGCTTTCCATTTTTCACCATGGTTTAGAGGAATTTCCGTATTTGTAGCGGAAGCGTTACCGTCTATGGCAATATTTTCTTTTCTAGCAGAAGAAAATGAAATGAATAGCATAAGGAAACCCATTAGTAGATAATTTGTCATTGGATTTTATTTTTTTTCAGTTGGTATAAAATTAAAACAATAATTGCGATTGGAAAAAGTACACTACCCATAATTAAATAGAAATAATAGAGTTTGGGTATAGGCAAATCCAACCAAATGGCACTACCCTTGTAAAATAATAGTAATTCGGTACTTAAAAAAGCAATCAAGTAAAAATAAAAGAGCACTTTTGGCAAGTTTAGCAACTCCGTTTGTTTTAAAAACGCAAACAAACTGATGGTAACAACACCCAGAAATACCAAATGCAAATAGCCGATAACAAAATCTAAAGTGTGGTATGCTAACATGGCAAAATAAGGAATGGCAGAGAGTAACTGCATATCTATTTTTATGGCTAAAAGTAAGCCTGCCCATAGGAGCATTGTGGATACCATGGGAATTAGTTGTTTAGAAAAATAATTCCAAACAGGTTGTAACCAAAGAAAGATTTTTAAAAACAAAATAGTTTGTAAAATAGCTCCAATAGCTGCTAAGAAATAGATAATAAAAGAGGGTTCTAACCAAAGTGTAGAAAGAAAATAAGTAAGCAACACACTACTTACTAAAATACAAAGCCATTGTTTTTGAAGTTTTATTGGAACAAAAATCCCAAATTTTTCCAGAAAGTAAAACAAAATTCCCAATAACCCGATAATAAACCAGCCATTGTACTGAAAGTGCAAATAAAAATAAATGGCAAGTTTATACCAGATGGAAGTACTTCCTAACGTAGTCATAATTGCACCCAATGCCCAAGGACCGATACTAGAAAAGACCATAAAAAGGATGGAAGTTTTTGCCAATTTATAGGAAAAGAGTTTTTTGGTTTCTGAAGTTGATTTTTTTAGAAATAGCCAAGCAAAAAAGTAACTTGCAATTAAAAATAAGGTAGAAAAGAGAATAGAAAAGGCAGCATATCCGTGAAAAGGGAAGCTTATAAGCATTCCTAGGATCGTGATTTGTGTAAACCAAAAAATACGGCTATAAAGTTTTTTTACCTTTACTTTTTCTAAATAAAGTTTATAAAACAAGGATGTTAGCGCCACATATACCCAGCCAAGCAGAGCAACATGCGAATGGGTATGGACTAAAAATCGATAGGTAGCAGAAATGTCCACCACTACAAATAATCGAAGTAGGCAGCCTAAAATAGCAACTACTAAAAAGTAAAATAAAGCAATGCGAATATGCGAGTGAAGATTCATTTTCATTAGCAATGGACATGCACTAAATTTTTTATGAAGCTTGTCATTTAGTAAGTAGTTTGGTGATTTTCGCAGTAATACCATCAGAATACATACCAAAACCATTTACAACCACCCCTTTTACTTGGTATTTTTCTGAAGAAATAGCCATGACAATCATTTCATCACCAGGATCTGTCATTCCTTCAAAACGGTATAGTTCATCAATCTCAAAATCCTCCGGTGAAAGGGACAAAGACGGTTGATTGCAAATTAAGCATTCTTTTTCAGTCCATAAGGAGAAATTGGTAGTATAGCCTCTTTTTTGGAGGTCGTTTACAGCTTCGGTTACGGTTTCATAAGATTTTGGAACGCTCATTTTTTTGTTTTTAAAAGCAGAAGTATAAGAAAAGTAAGAAGTTAAAGATACCTATTTAAATCCAAAATTCATCATCCCAAAGACCAAAATCTTCTGAACCGTTATGCGCTTTATTAAGGATTTGCACTTCTTTTTCATTAGCAATTTCTTGTATGGCATTAAAAAGAACGCGCTCTTCAAAGCGAATATGATTATTTAAAAGGGTTTCTATTTTTGAAAGTGTATCAGATATTGCATCTTCCTTTTCAAATAAAAACTTCAGTTGCTTGTGTTCGGCCAGTGCTTGTTTAACTAATGAATTATCGTTTCCTAAAATGGGAAAAACAAATTGTTCTTCCGTTTCAAAGTGAGGAATGAGGTGATTTACCCAAAACCAATCGGTGTATTTTTTTATGCGTTCCGGGTCAATTCCTAATGAAAATCCTTTTTTTATTTTCCAACTAAGCAATAAACCGTAATGATGGTCTTTACTCCAAGGTTGCAATGCAATGTGTCTTTTGATGGGTTTTGTCATTTATTTGCTTAGTTTTATAATTTCAGCTACGGTTTCTTCATTGTCTATACCCAATCCTTCCTGTTGATGGCGCAAAACACCCTGTGCATCAAACACGCTTATGATGTTGGAGTGTGAAAAATCGATGGGAGATATTTGATTGTATTTTACAGCCAAAACATTAGCAAATTCTCTAACAGTATCTTCTGTACCCTGAAGAAAAAGCCAGTAGTTTTCTTCCATATTGTTTTCCTTGCTAAATAGTTTTAATCGTTCCGGGGTATCGGTAACCGGGTCAATGCTCACTAAAAGGTATAGTACATTTTTTTTGTTTTTTCTTCCCACTTTCTTATCAATATTACGCATATCCGCAACAAGCCTGGGGCAGGCTGCTTTACAGGAAGTATAAATCATTACTGCCACTAAAATATTTCCGTTTAAATCCTTTAATTCAATAGTCTTTCCGTCTTGGGTATTCCATTGTGAGGGAAGATTGTAGATAGACATTTCATCCATTTCATTAAGAGGTATAACCTTAGAAATATTAGCTTCGAAAGGGGTGTTGTTTTCTTTTTCTTTTTGTGCACATGAACCTAAAAGAAAGAGGATAAGACAACTAAGCAAATGAATATTTGTTGATTTTATCATATTATTTTTTTAAAAAATTAAAATATGCGATTATATTTTTTCTTTAATGTCTAGAGCACATCGAAAGCCAAGGCTGTTAATTGAAAAATTTGCCTGAATACTACTTCTAAAAGCATAACGCATAAAAGCGGCATAATTCATTAAATCATCTGCACCTAAAGCTCCTGCACCGCAAAAAAGGTTGGTGTTATTTTTATCTCTATTTTCTCCTGAAATCATTATAGAATTAAAATCTAAGGTCCATTCCCAAACCATGTTGTGTAAATCATAGATACCCCAATAATTAGGTTTTGAAATCCCTACTTCTTTTTTATAGGTATTTGGAGTTTCATAACCACTTAATATTTCTCGAGTGAAATCTTCATTTTTTCGAGCATCTATTTCTGTTTGGCTTGCCATTGCAGCAAATTCCCATTCATTTAAAGTGGGTAAACGCTTGCCTTCGCATTCGCAATACTCTTTTGCGGCAAACCAAGAGATTTGTGTTACAGGACTATTTTGTAATTCCTTAGGAAAATTAGTGTCTGACGTCCATTTTTCTAAATAATTTTCACCGGCAAATATTTTTTTTACTTTTTGGCGCTGCCATGTTGGGTATTTAATTAAGAAGTCTAAAAATTCTTGGTTGGTTACCGGGGTTTTATCCATAAGAAATGGAGCGATAGGAATTGGGTTTTTATCTACCGAGCCGTATAACGGTATAAATTTACCACCCGCAACATACGCCATGTTGTTTTGCCCTTTTGTGAAAAGAGTATAGCATATAAGTAGGGTGGTGAAAAAGAGTTTCATTAGTTATTTCTTACTTTTTTAACTTGTTCTGCGGTGACTTCGGTGCCATTATTACCCCAGCTGTTATAAACATAGGTTAAAATACTAGCAGTTTCAGAATCGCTAAACTGTTGTGCAGGCATGATGCTATTATAGATATTTCCATTAACGGTAACTTCACCGCTTAGTCCATAAATAACGGTATGAATAGCTCTCTCCACATCTTTATTTAAGTAATCTGATTTAGCTAATGGAGGGAAGGCATTGGCTATTCCTTTTCCATCCTGTAAATGGCATGCAGCGCAGGTAGCATTAAATAAATTTTTGCCCTGCTCCATTTTTTCTACTTTGGTTAAAGGGACACCAGCTTCTGTAGATTTGGTTTTTCCATCTACATCCAAATCTTGAATAACACTTCCTTCAGGTTGGTAAACTCCTTCGGTAATCTCACCGGCAAAAACGGTTTTATTTTTATTACCGGAAACACTAAGTACGCCTAAAGCACCCTTGTTAAAAGCTCTGAAAATAGAGTGATCCACGAGAATTAATTCAGAAGGGGATTCTACTTTAAATTCTACTACCGAAGCACCTCCGGCAGCTATAAGGGTGGTTTGAATGTTTTCAGAAACAGTGGTGCCACCATCTACAAATACCTTATCGAAAATTTCGCCAATCACATGAAAAGAGGATACTAAATTAGGACCTCCGTTACCTACAAAAAGTCGAACGGTTTCACCTACTTCTGCATGCAGTTTATTGTCGCCTGTAAGTCCTCCAACTTTTCCGTTGAATAGTACATAATCAGGATTTTCATCAATGGCTTTTTGCATATCAAAAGGTTGTTCTCCGGGTTCACCAAATTTTCCTTTGGTATAAAAATCGCCTTGCATTATGTAAAATTCCTTATCAACAGGAGGTAATCCACCTTTTGGTTCTACTAAAATAAGTCCATACATTCCGTTAGCAATATGCATTCCTACGGGAGCTGTAGCACAATGATACACATATAAACCTGGATTTAGTAGTTTAAATGAAAATGTTTTTTGGTGTCCCGGTGCAACAAAAGAAGCCTCAGCACCACCACCTTGACCGGTAACAGCATGTAAATCGATATTGTGAGGTAGCCTGTTGTTAGGATGGTTTTTAAGAGTAAACTCCACTTCGTCACCCACTCTTCCACGAATAAATGAGCCGGGAACAGTCCCGCCAAATGTCCAGAACAAATAGGTAACACCATTTGCTATTTCAGATTCTCTTTCAAGAATCTCCATTTCAATAATTAATTTTTTTGCAGAACGATTTCCTACCGGTTTAGGTACATTGGGAGGGGAAGTAAGCTCTGCAACTAAGCTTCCATAGGCTTTCATATCTTCAGAAGCTGTTGTCTTTTCTTTAGTCTTTTCACACGATATGTTTCCAATAGAAACAACGAAAAGAAGCGCTATAAATAGAAATAATTTCATTGAATTGGTTTTTATAGTTTGGTTTTTAATGTTTGTGGAAAATCCAAAACGTGTAGTCTAGGATTTTCAAAGATAGTGGTTTATGTTTGATTTTTGAAATGAATACTATTTAGCCTATTTACTCAAAAAAATAATTTTCAAGCTCATGTAGCATATTTAAAAGACTTCTTTAATTTATTCAAAGGTAGGTTAGATGCTTTTTTTAGATTATGATTGCAGTCATATAGGGCAATAAAGCATAAAAAATGTCTATCAATGTAGCCGTGTAATCATCAAAAAAATTATTTTAAAGGAAGATTTAAGGATGTTTTTTGAAAAGCATAAAAACGAAACCGGAAATAACTCCTAAAAAGGAAAGAAATAGACTAAATCCAGAGAAAATAAAAAGTAATGTAAATGGTTTCATTCGTGCCATCATTTCAGCAAATTGGGCTTGTGGCTCTTCAAAAAACCATATACTTTTTACAAAACCCATTGCCATTAAGGAAAGAAGGAAAACCAGCAAAGAAATTTGAATACCCCAAAACCCTGTATTTAATAATTGAGATTGATGGTGTTCTTTTTTTGGAACCAAAAAGAAAAAAAGAGCGGCTAGCAAAATCATGGTATTGATACCAATGGTAGTACCCATAGCGTGTGCCGTTATAAAATGTGTCCCGTGCATGTACAAATTAATGACGGGAATTGACATAAATAAGGCAAGTGTCAAATTAAAAAACAACCAGAAGTTAAAAGCAAGGATAAATCGATAAGGATAATAATGGTAAAAAGCCTCAGCCTCTGTAACTTGTTTTTTCCAGTTGTATATTATTTTTATAAAAAACACCCATTCTGTCATGCTTACAATATACCCGGCATAGTGTATGCTAGCGTTTGTAGGAACTAAATACAAATGATGTCCCCAATTAAAGAGCATATTAAAAAAGCTTAGAAAAAAAAGAGCAAAAGCCCATTTATTGAAACCTGTATGTGCTTTCTTGCTGATGCGTTCCATTATAAAAAAAACACTGCCATATACTAACATATTATAAGCACCTACAATACTTCCTGCAGCTTTCCACTGAATTACCATATCTTTTATAAAGGATTCTCTAAAATAGGGAATTACCCAGAAGTAATTTTCAATGAAAATAAACAGAAAATACACAATTCCTGTCATCCACATCCAAACATAGACAGGCCATTTTTTGATGGATTTTACTTTTAAAAAGAAGATAAGTAAAAAGAGCAACCAAGCAAGGCCGATGGGAATAGCAAACACAGGCGGATATTCCCAGTATTCTCGTCCGCCAAAATTACCTGTGGCATAACAATAGAAAATACCAAGTAAAGAAAAAATCCAAAGCCCCCAATGTATTTTTTGAAGTAGTGGATAGGAATCTTTTTTTGTTAAAATAGCGAGCGACTTATAAATAGCTCCTGTTGCCGCAACAAGTATCCAAAATAAAGCCGCCGAGACGTGCATGGGCCGTAATTTTATGAGACCGAGACTGTCTTTTAAAAATTCGGGATATTGGTAAATTATGGAAGCTAAAAATCCGAAAATAATGCTGGCAAAAAATAACCCTAATCCGGTAAGAAGAAATAATGTGCCCGTATTTTTTGATAATTTCATACTACTAATAATTAACCAGCATTAAGCTTTTAGGTTTTTTAATAAAAATTGAAGGTAGCACCCCCAAAAATATTTATTTTATGACAAATATCATTTGATTTAGAGTCAGAATCTGAAACCAAATCATTTTTGAACAATCATACCATCCATTAAAATTTTATAATCTTTAGGATTTGCAGAGCCACTGGCGTTAGTGGCTTTTAGAAATTCAAAAAGGTGGAGTTTTTCTTCTTTGGTTAGATTAAAGATGGGCATAGAGTTGACGCCAACCTTTAAAAAAGTATCCATATAATTATATCCCTTTTCTGCAACATTGGTTAAATCAGGACCCAAAAAACCACCCAAGCCATAAAGTTGGTGACAGACATGGCAATTGTTTTTTTGCCAAACCAACCGACCCTCTTTTTGAAGGTTTGCATCATAAGCAACAGGTTTCTTTATATAAACTGCATCGTCCGCATAAATGCTGGAGGAAAATAGCAAAAATGCAATACTTAAGACTAAAAACACCATCAAAATAAGTTTACTCATTGTTTTGTAGTTTGGTTATTAAAGTAGCAATACAACTCATGTTTCTTAGTTCAATGGCTGGTATATTTTGGTTATATTGAACAAAATTTTTCTCTATTTTTTGCTGAATATTTGATATTTCTTTTCTAATGAAAGAAAGGTCTTGCCCCAAACATGTATGAAGATAATATTGATACATCCAGTGGCGTAATTGTTTTTTTAAATTTGTATTTCTATTAGATTCTTTCGTGTCAAATTTTTCGTTTTTAAGGAGAGAATGTATTTCCTCTTTTACAATTGAAATGAAAGGCAATCTTTTTGCCACATCACAAGCAGCTTCATGGGCAAACACAACGGCTTCTAATAGTGAGTTAGAAGCTAGTCTATTAGCGCCGTGCAGTCCTGTAGCTGCACATTCGCCATTGGCATATAAATTATGTATGGATGTTCTAGCTTGTTTGTTTACGGCAATGCCACCACATTGATAATGTGCAGCCGGCGCAACAGGTATAAGATCCAGAAACACATCAATATCTAAATTTTTGCATTGGTGTACAATGTTTGGAAAATGCTTAAAAAATAAGGTTTTATCTAGATGTCGGCAATCTAAAAACACGTGTTTTTCGCCTGTCCGAAGTAATTCTTTGAAAATGGCTTCACTTACGATATCACGCGTAGCAAGTTCACCATCCGGATGGTAGTCAAAAACAAATCGTTTACCTTTTGCATTTATTAAATACGCACCAAAACCTCGTACTGCTTCTGAAATTAAAAAGGATGGATTTACTTCTTCTACAGCCAAAGCAGTAGGATGAAACTGATAAAATGCCATGTGCTCTACACGAGCTCCGGCACGATATGCCATAGCTACGCCATCACCGGTTGCTATGGTTGGATTGGTTGTTTTTTCGAATACTTGTCCGCTGCCACCCGTTGCTATATAGATGATTTTTGCATGAATAGCATAAGGATGATTTGTAGTTCTATCTAAGAAAATAGCACCAGTACAGAGATTGTTTTTTACTAGAAGTTTAGAAGCAAATAAATCGGTAAAGAAAAATATGTTTTTAAACTCTGCCATTTTATTGAGTAACGCTTTTTCTAGTGCCCAACCGGTTTGATCTTTGTGGTGTAAAATTCTAGCAACACTATGTCCACCTTCCAATCCTAAATCCCAGTTGCCATTTTCGGTTTTATCAAAAGAAGTTCCCCATTTTATGAGTTCTTTAAGGCGAAGAGGTGCTTTTTTTATCACCAAGGATACCGTTTCAACATTACAAAAACCCTTTCCTGCCTTAATAGTATCCTTTATGTGCGATTCAAAAGAAGCGGTGATATTGTCCATCACAGCGGCAATACCACCTTGCGCATACTTTGTATTCGATTCAAAACCATCGGCTTTGGTTACCAAACAAATCGTTGTATTGGGTTTTCGTTCAGCTATTTTTATGGCAAAGGCTAGACCAGCAATTCCGGAGCCTATAATTAATACATCGGTTTCCATCATTATGATAATTGCATCATTTTTTCAATAGGAATAAGGGCCTTTTTGCTAAGTGAGCTATTCACTATAACTTCAGGGGTTTCATCTAGCAGACAGTGGTACACTTTTTCAAGAGTATTTATTTTCATAAAAGCACATTCGCTGCAAGCACAAGAATTGTCTTTACGTGATGGAGCAGGAATTAGTTTTTTATTAGGCACTTCTTTGCTTAATTGATGAAGAATTCCTACTTCAGTTGCTACGATAAAAGTTTTAAATGGACTGTTTATAATAAAGTTTCGCATTTGTGAAGTAGAACCTATACAATGCGCAATACGAAGTATTGGGTCTTCAGATTCCGGGTGGGCTACAATTTTAGCTTCCGGATACTCCAAACACAGATCAATTAATTTTTCTAGGGAGAATGCTTCGTGAACGATGCACGATCCTTTCCAAAGCACCATATTTCTTCCGGTAATTTTATTTAGATAAGCTCCAAGATTTTGGTCGGGAGCAAAAATAAGAGGTTGATTAATTGGTATGGAGCGAATTAATTTTTCTGCATTGGAAGAGGTACAAACATAATCGCTCATTGCTTTTATTTCAGCGGAGGTATTGATGTAAGTCACCACTTTATGGTTGGGATATTTCGCTTTGAAATCTGCAAATGCATCGGGAGGACAGCCATCGGCTAGTGAGCATCCTGCCAGCAAGTCGGGTAGGAGTACTTTTTTGGTTGGGTTAAGAATTTTAGCGGTTTCTGCCATAAAGTAAACCCCGGCAAACACAATAATATCTGCCTTGGTTTGTGCGGCTTTTTTTGCTAATTCTAAACTGTCACCTACAAAATCAGCAACATCTTGAATAGCGTCTTCTTGGTAGTAATGCGCTAAAACAATAGCATTTTTATCTTTTTTTAAATGTTCTATTTTAGAACTATAAAAGCTGTCAGTAGTCATTTTTATAAAGTTTGCACAAAGATAAAACAAATAAAGACCTATTTGTCTTAAATTAAAAAAAAATGTACAAGTGTTTTGCAATTCACTAAAAATAGTTTGGTGCTATAATCTTGTTATCTGTGCGATGGAAAAGGATTTTCTAAATAAATAGGCCTATTTTCAAAGTTTATTTAAAAAATAGATTTAAAATTGAAAGAAAAAAGCGTTATATTTTTAAAAAAGTTGTTCCTGATTCCAGTTGTTTAGAAAGGTATTTCAATGAGGTGGTTTCCAACATATCAATTATTTCAGCGCGTATGGATTTGAATTTGTGGTGAATGGGGCAAGGGGAGTTTTCATCACATTTTTTTAAACCTAGGCCACATTCTGTAAATATGGCATCGCCATCGATAGCTATGACAATATCTTTTAATTTAAAGGTTTCCATAGCCTCTGCTGAAATGGAGAAACCGCCATTTGGACCTTTAGAGGATTGTACTATTTTATTTTTTGCCAGTTGTTGTAATATTTTAGCGGTAAACGCCACCGGAGAGTCAATTGCTTTTGCAATTTCAGGCAATACAATTCGTTTTTTTTGTAAGGATTGTTCTGCAATATGCAAAGTGGCTTTTATGCCGTATTCACAAGCTTTTGAAAACATAAATTTGTGTTTTTACAAACGTACGAAAAAATAAAATTCCAAAAAATAAATTCCAAATTCCAAATAGACTTTAATTGATTTGGAATTTGGAATTTGCTAGTTGAAGTATTCTTTAAACAACCACACATCCGCCTCCTGCACAGGCAGCTTCAGCTTTTAGATCGGTTTCATCTTCAAACTCCATCACGTTTTTTAAATCTACATGGTGCAATTTAATTTCCATTTTTTCAAATTCTTCCTTGGTTATATCGGTAAAAGGTGCTTGCTGATAATTTCCATTATCAAAAGGCAGAACGCTTAAACCGTTGTAGGATGCTTTGTTGTGCCACATCCATTCGCCTACTTTTCCCCATTCATCGGGTTTAATGGATACAGTTGCCGAAACATTGTTATCGTTTTCGCCATTTCTGTATCCATTTTTCACCCATTCTTCATTAAATTTTGCTATCCGAAACAGTAAGTTCATTGTGTTTTCATGACGCGTGATGGATCCTTTTGGGGCATTTTGAGGGATACACACGATCATTTGTTTGGAGTTTAAAAGGTCTTCTTCAATCAATTCCGGGTGATGTTCAACAAGGTATTTACAAAGGGCTTCTTCTTTTCCTATGCGAATGCGGCGCACATAATAATTGTTATGCCACGCATGGATTCCTGAGGAAGTTCCTAATACTAGAGAAGTAGTTCCTGAGGGTTTTATGGTTGTTGTTCTTGCAGCAGAAAGAATGCCAATTTTTTTAGCTGTTTCTTCGTTTACTTGTTTTACAAGTTCAGCCGTTTTTTTTAAATTTAGAGAATTTAATTTTCCGGAGGCGATTCCTGTCATTCCAACCCCAATGAGCGCATCTTTTTCGGTATTTGTTTTCCATTTTTCACGCAGGTAGTGAAAGTTTGTAAATCCGGCTTGCAGGGTGCCAAGAAAAGCTGCAGTAGCTGCTCTTTGGTTAAAATCTTCTTGACTTTCTACATTGCTTACATTTACCTCGCAAAGGTTACAAAACTGAAAGGGACGCAGAGCAATTTCACAGCAAGGATTGGTACCCCAATCTAAATTATTAGTAAAATAAAACCCTGGTTCGCCACTACCGGAGAGTTCAATTTTTTTCCAAAGGGTAAAAAATTCATTTTCTGTAATTGTGTCTCGATGTAGTACTGCAGAGTTGTTTGCTCTTCCTCTTTGTTCATTAAGCTCCCACCAAGAACCAAATTTACTAGTGAGCATATCTTCATCGTCAAAAGAAAATAAAGCAATCATTGCAGAACGTCTTATTCCTCCTGCAAGTACTGCATTAGCAATATGGCAAAGCATATCATGGCTTTCTAGGGGAGTGAGTTTTTCGCCATCTTCTTTTCTTTCTAAAATAGCAGATAAATGTGCAATACATATTTTTAAGGGTTCCGGTCCAGGTGCTTTTCCACCGGCAGTAATAAGTCGGCTTCCTTTTGGACGAATGTCTGAAAAATCAAAATCAGGTTTTGCATCGTGGATTCCGAAATAGGATTTTAAGAGTACTTTTACAGCATCTGCCCAACCTTCTAAACTATCACCTATTAAAAATTTTCTCTTTTTTGTTCCCTTTTTTATGGGTGGTAATTGTTCTATGTGTTGTTTTTGCACGGAATATCCCACACCGGTGCCTCCTAAAAGTAAAAACATAGTTTCTGAAAACGCTCTAATATCATCAATAGGTAGGTAGGCACAATTATAGATTCGGCTATTGTTTCGTATTATTGCAGGACCTGCAAATTGCATAGCTCGCATGGAGGGAAGTACCTTTTTATCGCGTACCAATTGCATATTTTTTATGATTTGAGAAGTAAGTTTTGGATATTTTCCGAGCATCATGTCTTCATAACGATCGCATATTTCTTGCCAAACTTCTCTGCGGTTTGCTTCAGGTTTATATCTTGCATATTTCATGTGCACTACAATGTCTGAGAGAATTTCTTGATTTATTTCCATAATAAAGAGGTATTAATAGGTTGTGAATTGAAAATAAATATACAGATTAAAAGTATAAAGGATAAAATTATCCTAAATAGCTATTAACAAAGTTTTGAACAATTTAAAGTAGTGTAGTGTAGTGAATTAAGGCAATACTATAGGGTTGTATTTAGATAAAAAGAAAAAAGGCAACATGATAAATGTTGCCTTTGTTTGATTTCCTAAAGCTCTTAACTAAAAATAAAAAGAAAACTTTAAGGTCTAAAAAATTGGGGAGGTATTTTTAAACTAGTTTACTAAATTTTTTTCCAATTGTTTTGCTTTTGGAAACAAAATATTGTTTTCTAGGTGAATGTGTTGGTGCAAATCTTGCTCAAATTCGTCTAATATGGAATATAAAGCTCTAAAAGTGTTGCAAGCATCTTCAGGGGGAGTGTATTGGTTGCTTAATTTGGCAATTTCTTTTAGTAAGTCACCTACGGTTTCATGCTCACTTTCCATCATGGCAATTGGGTTATCAACGGTACCAAAATGTGGTATAGACACTTTATTTTCGTTTCTTTCTGCAGCGGCTAATTTTTTGATAAAGGGAAATAAGATAAGCTCTTCTTTTTTCATATGTGCACTTAATTCTTGAGCTACTTCTATAAAAATATTTTTTATTTCTATAACTTCAGCATAGTGATGCCCATGAACTTTAGCTACCCGTTCAGCATATTGCAAAATAAGAGGAATACTTTCTTCCACATATTTATGATGAATATTTACGATATGGTCAGCTAAAAAGTCAAGATCCCATTGGTCATAATTTGTGCGAGGGGAGATAGTGTTTTCAACTTGTAGTAATTCTGCTTCTAATTCTTTTAAATCAGTGCCACTTTTTTCAGAAGCTTTTTGAACAGAAATACCACCACCACAACAAAAATCGATACCATGTTTTTTAAATACATGTGCAGTTTTTATGTTGTTAGTAACTATTTCGGCTACGGTTTTGTTTGCTATAGATTCCATTTTTTACATTTTTAATATTAGAAATAAGAAAGATTCTACCTTGTATAGAAAGCTCTTATTTTGATGGTGTAAAGATCCATATCAAAGGAGTTAAATTTTATGATTTGACGCATAAGGGTAGAAATAATTTCAAAAAAAGTCTAAATTAATTTATAGAGTAATTAAAAATCTTTTCTTTTCGCCACAAAAAGCATTCTTGCTACGGGAAGTACAACCCAAAAACCTAGCATTGCCATAGCCATAATAAAACCAAGTGATGTGCCAAAAAATTGTTTAAATACAGCTCCTGTATAGCCTAATAATGCAGCAATATCTAGTTGAAGAAGTATTAATATTCTTGACAAGTCAATTGGGTTAAACATGGTGGCTATCAACGAAAATTTATCTAGTGGATAGTTTTGAAAATACATAAGGGATAACAAGAATAAGCCGTCATAAATTACCGCAAGAAATAACCATAAAAGGATGGCATAACTAAAGCCCTTTATTTTATTTTCATTAGAGAGTGCAATGTTAAAAGCCAATGCTGTAAAAATAAATGTTAAGAAAACCCCGGTGGTAAGTAGGGAGAAAAAATTCCAAATTATAGCAGACTCAAAAAGGCCATACGTAACAAATGGAATGCCTAAACCTAATACCAAACTTAAAGAAAGTGAAATGGCAACGCCTAAATATTGTCCAAGAAAAATGGAGCTTCGTTTAATGGGTTGAGCCAAAAGCAGTTCGGTAAATTCTTTAGAGTTATAGTAATACATTACACCAAAAATAGTTCCGATTAGGGGTACTAATATGATAATTACATTCATTAAAGTAATTACAGCATTAGATAAATTGTTGTTTAAAAAGAGTAACACGATGCTCAGAAGAAGATAGAAAAAGAAATAGACGTAGCTCCATCGGCTTCGTGATAAATCGTAAAAGCTGTATTTTAGTATTTTAAGCATGGTTTTCAGATAAAATGGTTGCTATGGCATATTCAAAATCTTGTTGTTTCGTTTTTGTTTTTAAAGCAGAAACGGTTCCTTGAAAATAGATCTTTCCTTCTAACAAAAAGATAATTTCATCGGCCACTTCCTCAACAAAATTCATAATGTGGGTTGTTATAAATATCGTTTTTCCTTTAGATTTTTCTTGTTGAATAAGTTCTTTTAGACGTATCATAGAAATTGGATCTAATCCGGAAGTTGGTTCATCTAATATCACTAATGGGCTGTCAAACATAAAAGTTAGTACGAGATTTACTTTTTGTTTGGTACCTCCTGAAAGTGTGCTAAGTTTTTCTTTTAGAAAAGGTTGTAATTTGAAAAGCTCAATAAGTTCTTGATCCTTTGTAGTTTTCCCTCTTAAATCTTTTAACATTGTAAAAAGCTCATTTACATTAAGATTACCCGGAAAATTTGCTATTTGGGGTAAATAATCAATATTATTTCTATATTCCCACTGGTTTTTGATATTTTGATTGTTTATTTCAATAGAGCCTTTATTGGGAAGTACCATGCCCAACAAACTTTTGATTAGTGTTGTTTTACCGGAACCATTAGGACCTAAAACAGCAATAATGCCACCGGAATGGATAGTAAGATTTAAGCCATTAAGAACGACATTTTTTCCAAATTTTTTATCTAAGTTTTTAAAGCTTACCATAGTATTTTTTTCATTTGAGGGTTAGAGTCAACTAAATCAGCCGGAGTGAAAATGGGGGATACTTTTTCTGAAAAATCAATGATATCTATAAACAAACTCCGTAGTAAAATGATTGCTTCCGGGGTTTTATTTACCAAATATGAAAAAAGTTTTACAGGGCGATAGGGTACGTCGCCAATGCCATTTTTATCTAAATCATATCCGGTATAACTGCTCCAATAATTTTGATCAAAAATATTTTCATTGATATTTCCCGAATAAGCAAGGTCGAAGGAATTACTCAGAAAATTATTTTTTGAAAAAGTATTATTATAACAAGCTCCTAAAACTTTAATAGCATAACCATTGTTTAAAAAATCATTTTCGGTAAAAAGAATCCGGTTTGTGCCGTCTGCGTGTATTCCAATGGTATTGTCTTCAAAAATATTATTTTTTAACTCGGCATCATTTATTTCTTTTAGTAATAGACCATAGGATGCGGTACCCCAATTTTTTTTAAAAAGGTTACGGTACATTTTAATACGTTTTGAAAACATAACTGCAACACCGGCGCCATTACTTTCAAAAATATTGTCCAGATATGCATCATCGTTTGAAAACATAAAATGTAAACCATACCGCAGGTTGTTTTTGCAGGTGTTTTTTGAAACGGTACTATTATTTACAAATTCAAAATAAACGCCATCACGCATTTTAGTGATGTGGTTATTGCTAACGGTCATGTTTTCGGAATGCCAAAGGTGAACGCCATTTCCTGAATGTGCCTCTTCTTTAGCATTACTGGAAATAGTGTTATTGGAGATAATACCATTGGAAGATTTTTCAATTAAAACCCCATAATAAACGTATTCTAGAAGGTTATTTTTTATTTGAAAATCTTTGCTATTTACAATTAATATCGCCGCAAATTCTTCTAAATAACTTTTTCCAACATTAATAATATGAAGTCCCTCGATAGAAAAATTGGTAGCTTGAATACTAAAAATAGTGCCTTTCATTTCGCCATCTATAACAGGATTTCCTTCACCAATAATTGTAATGGATTTATCAATGATAGTAGTGCCGTGTTCTTTATAAATGCCTTTTTTTATAAGAATTGTGTCTCCATCAATGGCTTGTTCTATTGCTTCTTTTATGGTTGAAACTTTACATTCTTTACAAACCGTAATGGTACTTGCAAAGTTTTGAAAACTTAGAAGGAATAAAAGAACACTAAAAAGCAATTTCATCTGTTTTTTTTGTTTTTTAATGGTCAGACCTGCCTTTGCAGTCAGGCAAGGGTAATGCCCTAATAATGTATAGGTTGGTTTGATAAATCTGTTAATGAGTATTTCAAATAAGTCAATAATTTTCTATCTAGTTATTTTTGCTTCTAAAATACTCTTTTAATGTAGTCCAGGAAAATGTTTCATACTCTTTTTCGTTTAAAATAGTTTCTAATTTATCTTTAGAATCAACAGCAGTTAAATTTGCACCCATGGGACTTGTAATGGCATCACTAATAAAATATACCGCATTTTCAGCACTAATCATTTTCCCGGGAGACGTATAATTTGCAACAAAAATAAGAGATAATTCAGCTTCATTTTGTTTTAAAATCAAGTCATTAACCAAACATTCTATGGAATCATATTTAAATTGTTTTCCTTTTTTGGTAACCGTTTGTGCTGCATGTGTTTTATCGACTATTGTCATAGAACAATAATGGCAGGCATCAGACCCATAATTTATTGAATCTGGTGCTACATTGCATGCTGAGGTTAAAAAAATCAACAAGAGGATTAAAGAAAAATATGTACGTGCTTTCATATTATTTTTTATTTTTTAGAAACACTACTTTTTTTACCCACAACATAGGCTAATAATGGGAATAAAGTACCTAAAAACACAAATAGAGTTCCTATTCTAGGGTAGGATTGAGCTGTAAAGTTTAAGATGTGCTTTGTGCCAATAAATGGTGGCTTATAACTCATTTGATTGCCTTGAGCATCGGTTAATTTCATAATTGCTTTAGGGTCTAAGTCAGTACCATAATCTTGTAACCATAGGTTAAAATCATATAGTCCGTAGATTCCAAAAACCAGCATAACAACAAGCCAACCCAAAAACCATTTGTAACTAATTTTTTTAAAGAAACCTAAAAATCCGATAAGAATGCCTATGGCGCTCATAGCGACAATAAAGATTGGAAAAACTGTAAATTCCCACATATCTTCTTTTTTTGGTACTTTTTTCATGCCGATGTAATGGTTTACACCGTCAATATTTTGAATATCAAACTCCTCAACACCTTGTACGCCATTAAAAAATATGTTCATTCCTAGAGGATCCGGGTATTGTGGAGCTCCTAGTGTTATGTTCCAAAGCGGAAATTTGTAAAGAGCTAGTAATAAAAGAGCTCCTAAAATCATTAATAAACTTGCTTTTTTCATCTGTTTATATTTATTTGTTTTTAAAGATCAGATGAAATTCACCATTCAATATTTTTAATTGGTATTCAAAATTGTTATGGCTTATTTCATGATATAATTTATTTTCTTAATTAGGTATTCAGAGTAAGATTTTTGTTATATAAATACTTTTAAAACCCGTTGGGTGTAATTAAATTATTTGTGTTTTAATATTATTTATTGGTCTTTCAAAGATAAATTTATTGATAAATTGCACCAAAGTTAATGCTGTTATTTTAGCCAAAATCCTTGTTTTAAAACCTTGAAAAGATTTGGCATAATTCCGTCTAATCATAAATTGGTCACACAATTGAGAGAATAATGTTTCTATCCTTTTTCTTGATTTTCTAAAAATATAAGGTTGTTTTTTATATCCTATTTGATTTGTTCTCATAGGAGTTTCCAACTTTATATTTGCTGTCTCAAACAAATCTAACTGTAAGGTTGACGATAAATAACCTCTATCTCCAAGCAACACACAATCAGACATTTGATATTTTAAATCTTTTAATAAATGTACATCGTGAACACTCGCTTTTGTAATATCTATTGATTGAAAAACACCAGAAATAGTACAAACACCATGAAGTTTGTAACCATAAAACCACATGTTTTGTGATGCACAAAAACCTTTATCTGGCGAAGTCTGAAAATCATCTTTACATTTACAAATTTTAATTCTAGTATGACGAGCCATTTTACAAATCTCAAGCGGCATACTATCAACGACAAAATAATCTTCAAATTCTGTGAATTTCGAATATAAATGTCGCCTAATTTCCTCTGCAAAATAAAATAATTTTTTTCTTCGTTTATTATACTGACTTCGCTCAATTAGATTCGTAATTTGCCCATTTTGCAATTGATTGAATAATGAATTTTCACTGTCAATAGACATATATTCAGACGTTAAACTTAATGCAACTACCTCTAAATCAGACATCTTTAATCGTCTTCCAGCTCGATTTTCTGTATTTAAAACAATATTCAAAGAGCTTATAACTTCTAAAATTTTAAAATAATTTTTTACTATATTTGACATAAATATTGGTTGTTTAGCGACTTCAAGATACTGAATTTCAGTATCTTGACCAATATTTATAACACTTTATTTATACTAAATAATTACACCCAACGGGTTTTAATTTGTAAACTTTTACAGAAAAAGAAAGATGACAAACAACGATATTTTAAAAAAATTGCGTGTAGCATTAAAACTCACTAACGATGATATTGCTAAAATAATGGAGTTAGTGGATTTTAAAGTTTCAAAATCTGAGTTAGGTGCCCTTTTCAGAAAAGAAGACCACCCAAAATATATGGAATGTGGCGACCAATTTCTTCGAAATTTTCTTAATGGACTAATTATCCATTTACGTGGACCTATGGAAAATAAAAACCACCCTGCTGAATAAACAGAGTGGTTTGACACAAAAAAACTGGGGATAAAAAATGGGAAAAACTAATTTTTTATAAATAACAATAAGTCTATACTTCCATCGCCACCACTAACGTGTTTTAAGTCTATTAATGTGCTTGAAACTGATTCAATGTTCCAATCTTCACTTATTTCATCAAAAGGGCCATTTGAAATATTAAAATTCAGAACAAATTTTGGGGTACCACTGCTGCTAACATTTGTTGACCAAGTGCCATTTATTGATGTAGATCCATTTGTTGCGAGTACAGTGCCGTTTGTGTTAAATGTAAAATTAAAACCGTTAAAATTGCTTGTTTGATTTACACCATCTTCAATAAAACGGGTTATCTTCCACGTACCTTGTATAATTGCATCTTGAAGTTGAGCTACATTTTCACTGTTTGTATTGCTTGTATTCCCATCATTTGAACAAGATAACGATAGCAAACTTATGGACACAAAAGCAAAAAATGCCAAAAAAATATTAGGATTCATAAATTGATTATTTAGTCAATAAAGCATAAATTAAAACTTTTCAAAAGTCAATAAATCAGCATCGCTATCATTATCCTCACGAAGTCGAACTTGATTGTCTTGAAAATTTATTACCATCCAGTCGTCATCTAAATCGTCTAGTGGGTTAACGTCATTAAAATTCAATACAAGTTTTAAATTACCATCGGTACCAGTAACAAACCAAGTGCCATTTAGGGTGCCGCTTGTATTGGTAGCCGCCACTATGCCACTTTCCATAAAATTAAAACTAAAAGAATTAAAATCAGAGGTTTCATCATCTATTCCATCATCAAGATATTGCGCAACAAACCAGTTTCCATCGATTAAAATATCTCTTAATTGTTGTGCTTCACTACTTCCGCCTCCACCTCCTGTGGTAGGTGTTCTAGAAAAAGTTAAATAATCGGTACTACCATCCCCACCACTTATATCAAACAAACGAATAAGTTCATTTGAAAATTCAATAACTTTCCAGTCTTCCTCTAATTCGTCTAATGGAAAATTAAGTCCGAAATTCAATATTAATTTTAATTGGCCTCCACTTGAAGAAGTTACAGACCACGTGCCTGGAGTTGAAACTGCATCTAAAGTAGCACTAGCTGTGCCATCGGTATGGAATACAAATTCATACCCTCCAAAATCTGATGTTTCGTCTTGATCATCAAAGAAAAAGGAAACAAACCAGCTATCGGTTGTCAATACGGTTTCTAGGTCTATTGGTTGTGGATTGTCGTCTATTATAATATCTACACAATTTTCAATAAGGTCTTGCAGTTGGTTATTACTGGTTACCACAACGCTTGTTCCATCAGATAAAATAACAGTTATCGGATAATCAATAGCCAAAAACACACCATCTTCAAGGGTTGTCAAGAAAATAAAAAGTTGTGCATCACTTGTAATTACTACCGTTCCTGTTTGTTCATTATTAGAATTAAAAATAAAAAAAGTTATCGGATAAACGATGTCTAAACAACTAATAGAGTCATCTAATGATTGGCATAAAATAACGAGAGCATCAAGCTCTTGCTGATTGTTTACTACAAGTGTTGAAAAATCTTCAAATACAACGGTAATTGGAAATACAATGGTAATAGGAGAGGTTGTATTAGCAAGATCTGCTAGATCAGTAACGTCTGTAATTGTAATGGTTTGTCCATTTATTATTACTTGATAAGGAAATTGAATAGAGGAACAAGGAGTACCATCAATAAAATCATCAATACTTCCACTATTTTGAGAAGCATTTTGTAGGAGAATTGACAAAACAGAATTTGCAGTTATTGTATCTATTGGAGTATCAATAAACTCAGATTCCTCTTTTTGACAAGAGAAAAAAACAAAACTCATTAGAAGGATAACAAGAATTGGAGAAGTAAAAATTTTCATAATTCGTCAACATTTACAATTAGAACAGTAAAGATAAAAATTACCCTACCTACTTTTTTAAAAACTTTTAAATATATTTGTAAAAAATTAACAAAGCCCATGATTGAAGAAGATAACGTTTGTAAAGACAGCATTTACAATAAGTTGTTTCAGAACCTTTCCACTTCTATTTATAATTTCATTTATTTTAAGTGCGGTGATTCTTCTCAAGCCGAAGATTTAGTACAAGAAGCATTTATTAAATTATGGGAAAACTGTGCTAAGGTTCCACAGGCAAAAGCCAAATCATTTTTATATACGGTTTGTAATAATTCCTTTTTAAATGAAATTGCACATAAAAAAGTGGTATTAAATTATGCCGAAAAAACCGGGCCAAGCATTAATAAGCAGACCCCAGAATACCTTTTAGAAGAAAAGGAATTTGAAAAAAAATTACAAAAAGCTTTAGCAAATTTAACAGAGGGGCAACGCACTGCATTTTTAATGAATAGGATTGAAGGAAAAAAATATCGAGAAATTGCAGAAATACTAGATATTTCGGTAAAGGCTGTAGAAAAACGAATGAGCCAAGCGTTGGAATCACTTCGGAAGGAAATAAAAAACATATAACATAGTAAGGTAGGGTAATTTAGTTTTTACCTGTTTCACCTAAAGTTAAATAAAATGTAATGAACGAAAAATTACTACATAAATTTTTAAATAACGAAATATCAGATGCTGAAATGGAAACATTGCAAGCCACAGATATGTATCGTGATTATTTAAAAATTGCCTCTACTACTTCCACAATGCAAACTCCTGCATTTAATAGAGAACGTGTTTGGCAGAAGCTTAATGAAAATACCAAGAAACAAACAAAGATTATTTCCCTTCCTCTTCTTAGATCTATTATACAATATGCCGCTATTTTTGCTTTGTTATTTGCAGGATATCTTTATGTTACACATCTGGATGTTTCTGTAACATCGCATGTAGCAGAAAAGAAAAACTTGACACTACCTGACAATTCTGAAGTGGTTTTAAATGCAGATTCCAAAGTAATTTACAACAAAAAATCTTGGAATAAAAAAAGATCTTTATCCTTAAAAGGAGAAGCCTTTTTTAAAGTTGCCAAAGGCAAAAAATTTGATGTAGTAACTGACCAAGGTATCGTAAGTGTTATGGGTACACAATTTAATGTGCAAAGCAGAGAAAATCATTTTCATATAGCTTGTTATGAGGGTCTTGTGCGTGTAACTTTTGACAAACAAGAAATACAACTTCCTGCAGGAAACAGCGTTATCATAGAAAATGGGGTGGTTATAGCACAACAAAATATCAGCGCCACACAGCCCGGCTGGATGCTAAATGAAAGTGCATTTGAAAACAGTCCATTAATTACTATTGTAGAAGAGTTACAAAGACAATACGATATTGAAGTAGTACTTAAAATAAGGGACAAAAACATACTTTTTACAGGAACATTTACACATACCAATTTAGAAGCTGCATTAAAAACTATTTGTGTTCCATTACAACTTAAGTATTCTATAGATGACAAAAGGGGTGTAACTATATATGAAGATTAAAACTGGGGGAATTTCATTATTAATTATAATTTTTATGCTATTCCCTTTTGGGAATCAGGTTTGTAATGCACAAGAAAAAAAACAATCCCTCTTATTTGTTTTAGAGCAAATAGAAGAACTATTTGAAGTTCGTTTTTCCTATGCAACCCAAGATATAGAAAACATAGAAGTAAACACTCCCGATTATACAAATACATTAAACTTTCTTTTAGAAACATTAAATAAAACCACCGGACTTCAATTTAGATTTATTGATGGTCGGTACATTACTATTACTAGATATCAAGAGGATTTTATCGATATTTGTGGGATACTTATCGATGCCGAAACCTTATTCCCACTAGAAGGAGCAACAATTCAGATACAAGAAACCAGTCAAACCACAATTACAAATAGCACCGGTAATTTTGTTATGCAAAACGTTCCTAAAAAGGCAACTATACAAATTTCATATGTAGGGTATTACACATACCGATCAAATTCCTTCACCTTTCAAGAATCCAATCCTTGCAATACCCTGAAGTTAAAACCAGAAATTAGTGAACTTCAAGATGTGGTATTGCAAAACATTTTTGCAAAAGGGATTCAAAAAAATAAAGACGGAGCAATAACTTTAAATGTTGAAAACTTTGGAAACCTGCCAGGACTTACCGAGCCCGATGTCCTTTTAATGATACAATCACTTCCAGGTATTATTAGTGCAGATGAAACGGTATCAAACATCAATATTCGCGGAGGTACTACTGATGAAAACCTTATCTTATGGGATGACATAAGAATGTTTCAAAACGGTCATTTTTTTGGTCTTATATCTGCTTTTAATCCTTATTTAACTAAAAAAATAACCTTATATAAAAACGGCACAAATGCACGATATGGCGAAAGTGTTTCGGGCGTTGTTGCAATGCATTCTGCAAATGATATTCCTGAAGAAATTTCTGGTGGGGTTCAGCTAAACATGATAAATATTGGTGCTTTTGCTGAAATTCCAGTAAGTAATAAACTTGGATTATACGTATCCGGAAGACGCTCTATTATTGATTTTATAGAAACTCCAACCTATAACCAGTTTTTTAATCGAATTTTTCAAAATACCGAAGTCACCAACTTACAAAATACATCGGAAACCGGAATTTTTTCCACCGAAGAAGATTTTTCATTTTATGATATAAACCTTAAAGCCATATACAAAGCAACAAACAAAGATAGTTTTCACGTTAATTTTTTGAATATTGACAATCAATTAAGTTTTACGGAAACCTTTTCAACAGAAATCACCCAAAACTCTGAAACCAGCGATTTAAATCAAAATAGTCTTGCCGGAGGAATTAGCTGGAATAGAAATTGGTCTGACAAATTATCTACCAATGCTTTAGTTTATAACACCTATTACATTCTTAAAGCAAGTAATTTAGATGTGTTTTCAAACCAGCAACTTTTTCAATCTAATGAAGTTTTAGAAACAGGAGTCAAACTGGATGCCTCCTTGCATTGGGTTAACAATAATACTTTTACTACCGGATACCAATTTACAGAAACCGGGATTAGCAATACCCAAGATGTGAATATTCCACGATTTAGAAGTTTTGTTAAAGAAGTTTTACGCAATCATTCCTTTTTTGTTAGTAATACTTTTAATATTTTATCCTCAAATACAAGCATTACAGCTGGAGTAAGAACTAATTACTTTCCAAAATTTAGTAAACTATTAATTGAACCACGTTTAAATGTGCATCAAAAACTAGGTAATGGTTTTGCTATAGAAACCGCCTTTGAACAAAAAAGCCAGTCCATTACCCAGCGCATCGATTTGCAAAGTGACTTTCTGGGCGTTGAAAAAAGACGTTGGGTCCTAGCAAATGAAGACAATGTTCCAATAGAAAACAGTAACCAATTTTCCTTAGGGTTATTATACCAAAAAAACAATTGGCTTATTCAATTAGAAGGGTTTTTAAAAAAAGTAGATGGTATCACAACTGCAAATCAAGGATTTCAAAACCAGTTACAATTTGTTAGAACAATAGGTAGTTATGAAGCTCAGGGTATAGAATTTATTCTGAATAAAAAAACCAAAAACTGGAGCACTTGGTTAAGTTATACCTATACTTCTTTGGATTATACTTTTAAAGAATTAATTCCGAGTAATTTTCCGCATAACGCAAACATACCTCATCAAGCTACTTTAGCAACATCCTATAGTTGGAATAAAATCAAAATTTCCTCAGGAATAAGTTGGCATAGTGGCAAACCCAATACTGTTCCTCTTAATGAAAACGCCATCGAAATTATAAATAGCATTCCTTCTATTCAATATGCAAATCCAAACCAAGAACAACTTGATGATTATTTTAGAGTAGATATATCAGCAGAGTACTCGTTTTCTATTTCCAAAAACATAGAAGGTAAAATTAATGCGGCAGTATTAAATGTAACTGATAGAAAAAATATCTTAAACACCTACTTTGCCATTGTAGAAAACAATCAGGCAGAATTAACTATCAATCAAATTGATCAGAATTCTTTAGGATTAACTCCTAATATTTCCTTACAAATTCTTTTTTAATTTACATCCTCTCTGGAACCTCAATACCCAATAATCCAAAAGCAGATTGAATGACCTCCCCTACTTTTTTAGTAAGTTGGACACGAAATTCTCGTTTTCCTTCCTCAATTTCTGCTAATATAGGAACACTTTGGTAGAATGAATTATAGGCTTTTACTAAATCATAGGTATAATTTGCCACCAAGGCAGGACTATAATTTTCTGCCGCATTTTGTATTACTTCGGGGTATAACTGTAATTGCTTTATTAACTCTTTTTCTTTAAAATGCATATCAACATCTGAAGAAATAGTATAATTTGAAGCATTATCTTTTCTAAGAATAGATTGAATACGAGCGAAAGTATATTGAATAAATGGACCAGTATTTCCTTGAAAATCTACCGATTCTTCCGGGTTAAAAAGAATTCGTTTTTTGGGATCTACTTTTAAAATATAATATTTTAATGCTCCTAAGCCTATGTTGTTGTATAAAGTTTTCTTTTCCGCTTTATTATAACCGTCCAGTTTTCCTAGCTCTTCTGAAAGTTCTTTTGCCGTTTGTGCCATGTCGGCAATCAAATCGTCTGCATCTACCACGGTACCCTCGCGACTTTTCATTTTACCGCTTGGCAAATCAACCATACCATAACTTAAATGAAACAATTGGTCCGCCCAAGCATATCCTAATTTCTTAAGTATTAAAAATAAAACTTTAAAATGATAGTCTTGTTCGTTACCAACTGTATATACCATGCCACCAATATCCGGATAATCCTTTACTCGCTGAATAGCTGTGCCTATGTCTTGCGTCATATAAACTGCGGTACCATCACTTCGTAAAACTATTTTTTCGTCTAAACCATCTTCTGTTAAATCAATCCAAACACTACCATCCTCTTTTCTGAAAAATACTCCCTTTTCTAGACCTTCTGCAACTACATCTTTTCCTAACAGGTAGGTATTGCTTTCGTAATAGTTTTTATCAAAAGTGACTCCCAATTTTTTGTAGGTTTCTTCAAAACCGGCATACACCCAATTGTTCATTGTTTCCCAAAGGGTTTTTGTTTTTGGATTTCCGGATTCCCATTGTTGGAGCATTTCTTGTGCTTCTAAGAGAATTGGCGCTTCTTTTTTTGCTTCGTCTTCAGATTTGCCTTCAGAAATTAGTTTCGTGATTTGTTTTTTATATTCCTGATCAAATTTAACGTAATAATTTCCAACAAACTTATCTCCTTTTATCCCAGTAGATTCAGGGGTTTCACCGTTTCCAAATTTATTCCAAGCCAACATACTTTTACAAATGTGAATACCACGGTCATTGATAATCTGGGTTTTATATACTTTTTTGCCGCTGGCTTTGATAATTTCAGCAACTGCATTGCCTAATAAATTATTTCGTACATGGCCTAAATGTAGTGGTTTATTTGTGTTTGGTGAAGAAAACTCTACCATAACAGCTTTAGAATCGTTTTTTGGCTCAGCAAAACCATATTTGCTATTGTCTTTAATGTTTTTAAAAAAATCTAAATAATAGGCATTCTCAATAACAATATTTAAAAAGCCTTTTACCACATTAAATTTAGCAACTTCAGACACATTTTTTGTTAGATAAACCCCTAAATCTTCCCCCAGCTTCTCCGGATTCATTTTTACTTGACGCAACATTGGAAAAAGTACTACTGTAATATCTCCTTCAAATTCCTTGCGCGTAGCTTGAAATTCAACCGAAGGAAGTTCTATGGAGTATAAATCAAAAAATGCTTTTTTAATTTTAGCTTCTAGAGATTGTTGTATAGTCATTATTCAATTTTTATGCTTTAAATTCAGGGTGCAAAGATACGGAAAAATCCTGCCTCCATTCCTTTTGTTTAGGTAGGTATTTATTTTTAGAAAAATTAAGTTTATAAATAAAAAGGTATGTGGTAATTAGAATATCTCTGCCATTTACAATATTCCATATTTTGAAATTTGTAAATAAATGTTAACAAATACTAATAGGTGTTTCGATTAGCTAAATTATTCAGAAAATAAAAAATTTCAATCCTTATAGAAACTAACTATAAAGATTGAAATTTAAGGCCTTTAAGAATTTTTCTAAAAAAACAAACCCTTACTAAAGTAGTGTTGTAAAAAAGAAATAAAAACCCTGTTTTTTTTTATATTTAAAGGATGATAATCAATAGTAAAATTACAATAATTGCGCCAACAGATAAATAAATACCGTTTCCAGTACTTCGTATTTCTTTATTAATTTCACGAACTTCGTTGCGGAGTTCTTTTCTTTCAGCACGAGAAAGTGTTGATTTATCCATTTCCTTAATTTCATCAATACGATTTAACATATTTTGCACGTATGCTGGAACTTCTTTAGGTGTTGGGGTAGGAATTGTTGCGTTTTTTTCAGAGGCCATCATGCTTGTTGAAAATACACCTAATGACAATAATAGTATTATTAAATAAAGAATTGTTTTTTTCATAATTTTGCTTTTTAAATGTGTTAATTATATTATAATGTAAATGTGCACCATAATTTAAATACAATTGTTACATATTTTATAGTTTAAGTTATATATTTCTCACATTTGGCTTCCATTAATTTGTTTAAAAACAATAATTGTTATTAAAGGTCTTTAAAAGCAATCTAATATTAAAAAAAATGAAGCCACAAGAAAAAATAAGATGCATTCAGAATGAAAATTTCATAAGTAAAAAACAATAAAAAAAACAAACATAGTGTTCGATGTTTTGTGCATTTGTTTTCTGTAAATTTGGACTTTGGTGCATCATCAAAAATTATTTAATAATTAATACCTTACCCACCAAAATAAAACTTTTCAAAATCTATGATGAATATTATAGACAGGGTTAAAAAAAAGCTAAAAGTTAAATTTGATTTAATAGGCAATGAAAGGTTAAAAAAAAATCTGCTTCATGCCTTACCATTTTGGTTTGGTGCTTTTATTACAGGAACCGTTGCTGTTCTCTATGCAAAATTATTCTTTTGGGCAGAACTTGGGACACATCTTATCTATGAAAATGCACGTTGGAGCTTTTTTGTTATAACGCCTGTTTGTTTTGTTTTTGCTTGGTGGTTGGTGATTAAATATGCACCATTTTCAGGAGGAAGTGGAATTCCTCAAGTAATTGCATCTATTGAATTATCAGGGCAAAAAAACATCCGCAAGGTAAATTTATTATTGGGTTTACGTATTATTTGGATAAAAATTGCATCCAGCGTTGTAATGGTTTTTGGCGGTGGAGTCATAGGGAGAGAAGGTCCTATGATTCAAATTTCGGCATCTATTTTCAAAAAAATAAACGATCTTTTACCAGCCTGGTATCCAAAGATTTCTAAACAAAATATGATAGTTACAGGTGCTGCGGCCGGACTTGCCTCTGCGTTTAACACGCCTTTAGGTGGAATTGTTTTTGCTATTGAAGAACTTACAAAAACACATTTTAATTTATTTAAATCTGCATTACTAACGGGTGTCATTATTGCAGGACTTACCGCATTAAATTTTCTTGGTCCCTATTTGTATTTGGGGTATCCACGATTAAACGGTGTTACAAATTGGATTATATTTACTATAATTCCTTTAGCAATTGTTACCGGCATTACCGGTAGCGGTATGGGTGCTATTATTTTATATATTTTCAAAAAAAAATCGGTTTTAAAAAAAAATTACCAAAAAATAATTTACGTTATCCTTTGTGGTTTAATTATCGCTTCACTAGCTATTTTTGTAGATATCAAAACCTTTGGCTCTGGTAAAGACATCATGGTTACTACCTTATTTACTGACCAAAAACAGTTAGAATGGTATGTTCCTATTTTGAGAATTATAGGGCCTATTATCTCCTTTTCAACAGGGGCTGCCGGTGGTATTTTTGCGCCTTCTTTAAGTGCCGGAGCTAGTATTGGTGCTGTTTTTTCAGGGTGGTTACAATTATCAAATCCGGATACTAATTTAATTATATTATGTGGAATGACCGGTTTTTTGACTAGCATTACTCGAAGCCCTTTTACATCTTCTATTATTGTTTTAGAAATGACCGATACCCATAGTGTCATATTTTATATTATGCTTTCCGCATTATTATCTAACCTTTTTGCTACATGGGTAAGCCGAAAATCATTTTATGATCTTTTAAAAAATAAATATGTTGAAGATGCTAACGCTAGTAAAACCAAATAATATCTATTAATTATTTTAACAATAATCCAAATGTCTTTTAATTAAAATTAATCAAAAAAAAGATGCATATAAAAATTCATCAATATGAAAATATCACCTACAAATAACCTTTCCATAACCATTATAATATCTATAAATAGTTTCTTTGCAAAAAAACTATGGAGCTATTTATTTATGTTTTTGCTGCCCTATTTTCCGTTATGAACCCTTTAGGAACGGTTCCCGTTTTTGTAGGTCTTACACAAGAAGAAGAAAACACTGAACGAAATAAAACTTGCTTACTCACCTCTATAAACGTTTTTGTAATTTTATTGATTTCATTTTTTACAGGAAAATATTTGCTAAGTTTTTTTGGGATTAGTTTGGATGCTCTTCGCATTGCCGGTGGGCTTATCATTGTTACTTCTGGATTTGCATTGCTTACAGGTTCTTTTTCTAAACATAAAGGAATGAAAAACAAAAGGGTACAAAATGATTTGGCAAAAAGAGAACGATTTTCATTAACTCCACTCGCCATACCAATGCTGGCAGGTCCGGGTTCTATTTCAATGCTCATTGCATTAAACCAGAAACACCAGCAAACTTTTGAAATATTAATTACTATAGCTGCAATTTTGGCGGTTTGTTTAGCCACATTTGTCATTTTGCGAAGCTCTTATTTTATTGTTCGGTTTTTTGGAGCATCAGGAATTAATGCCATATCCAGAATTATTGGATTTATTATTATTGCAATTGGCGTGGAATATATTAGCAGCTCCGTTGTCTCTATTTTAAAATCGGTCACGCTTTAAACGGCTTCAATAAAAAAATATAGCTGACTGCCAAATATTATTTTCAATTTCTCAAACAACTTAACTTCCATTTAACTACAAATACAAAATGATTTTTGTATTTTTAAAAGAAAAATTGAAAATACTACTTACTGGTGCTAACGGTTATATAGGAAGAAGATTATTGCCACAATTACTAGAACTTGGTCATGAATTAATTTGCTGCGTTAGAGATAAAAACCGAATAGATCCAGACCTTCAGACATTAAAAAAAGTAAGTTTTCTAGAAGTTGATTTTTTAAATACGCCAAACACAGTTAGCTTTCCAAAAGATATTGACGTAGCCTATTACCTCATCCACTCGATGAGTTCTTCCACCGATGATTTTGATGAAAAAGAATCTCTTTCAGCACTAAATTTTAACACCTATATGGAGGCTACTTCTGTAAAACAAGTAGTGTACCTTAGTGGAATTGTTAATGAAGAAAAACTTTCCAAACACCTTTCCTCTAGAAAAAAAGTAGAAGATATTTTATACAAAGGCAACTTTGCCCTTACGGTGCTGCGAGCAGGAATTGTAGTAGGTTCTGGTAGTTCTTCTTTTGAAATTATACGCGATTTGTGTGAAAAATTACCTTTAATGGTTGCTCCTAAATGGTTAGAAACCAAAACCCAACCTATTGCTATAAGAGATGTAATTTCCTTACTTTCAGGAGTTTTACTAAACGAAAAGTGCTACAATCAATCTTTTGATATTGGTGGTCCTGATGTACTTACCTACAAAGAAATGCTTTTACGATATGCAAAAATCAGGAAACTTCATCTATGGATTATTTCAGTTCCTGTAATGACACCCCGACTTTCCTCCTATTGGTTGTATTTTGTTACTTCAACCAGTTATATGCTTGCTGTTAATTTAGTAGATAGCATGAAAATGGAAGTAGTGGCTAAAAATAATAAACTTCTCGAAATTTTAAAATTAAAACCCCTAACCTATGAGGAGGCTATAGAAATGGCGTTTATTAAAATAGAACAAAATTTGGTTCTTTCCAGTTGGAAAGATGCACTTGTATCCGGACGTTTTTCCGATTTAAAAAACTACATTCAAGTACCAAAATTTGGATGTTTAAAAGACAATAAAGCTATTGTTATTGATAATACAGAGCAAGTTTTAGAAAATATATGGTCTATTGGTGGCAATCGTGGTTGGTATTATGGCAACTGGTTATGGAAAATTCGTGGTTATATAGATCTACTTGCTGGAGGTGTAGGTCTTAGAAGAGGGAGAACACACCCTAATAAAATTAATAACGGTGATGCGCTGGACTTTTGGCGTGTTTTACTTGCAGATAAAGAGCAAAAACGTTTATTGCTATTTGCAGAGATGAAACTGCCTGGAGAAGCCTGGCTAGAATTTGAAATTACAAAAAACCATATTTTAAAACAAACCGCTACTTTTAGACCCAAAGGTATCTGGGGAAGACTGTATTGGTATTCTATATTACCTTTTCATTATTTTATTTTTGGTGGAATGATTCGTAATATTGCAACCTATCAAAACAATAAATCATGAAGCATCTAACTATTATTATTTTTTCCCTTTTACTATTTAGCTGTAAACCCGAAATAAAAGAAGTGCCTGTTATTGTTGAAAAAGACGAAGACTTAATAGAACTTCTATCTAGGATGACAGGAAGTTTTAGTACTATAAAACAAGCTGAAAAAGATTCTTCCTATTTCTCTATTTCATTGCATATGTATCCTATTTGGAAAGAAAAAGAAGGAAATTGGCTCTATGTGGAACAGGCTTTATATGATAAACAAGAAAAACCATACCGACAACGAATTTACAATATAAGTCGAGAAAATGATAGCATTTTTAAGAGTGAAATTTACACCATTCCCAACCAAAGTCTTTGGATTTGCAAATGGGATACTCCAGAGGTATTTGATAAGCTTTTAGAAGAATCCTTACTTATTAGAAATGGATGTGACGTCTTTTTAAAAAAAACTGCTGAAAATACATTTATAGGAAAAACCAAAGGCAAAGCATGTTTAAGTGATTTAAGTGGAGCAACATACGCTACTTCAGAAGTGGAAATCAATGAAAACAACATTATTTCCTGGGACAGAGGTTTTAATGAAAAAGATAGTCTTGTTTGGGGTGCTTCAAAAGCGGGATATGTTTTTGATAAACTTTAATTTGTTTTTAAAACGCAACCTAAAGTATATAGAAAAAGGTATCTTAAAAACTGTTTTGTGCCTTGTAAAAGCAAACTATCCCTTAGGCAAAAACACTTCAGCCATCATACAGCGGGCACTTCCTCCGCCTAGTGTTTCTATTGTATTAAGTTTACTACTTAAAATAGTACTGTATTTTTCTATGGTGGCTATTTGATGTTTCGTCAAACTATCATAAGCAGATTGCGACATGACCGTTATACTTTTACCCACTTTATTTTCAACTTCTAGCATATTTCCGGCAAAATTTTCTACTTGTGCTTCTGAAATCGCTATAACCTCTTTTCCATCTGCTTTTAAATGTTGTATTACATTTTTACGTTCCTTTTTATCATCAATACAATCCAAACAAATAACAGCAAAATCTTTACCAATGCACATCATTACATTAGTATGATAAATGGGCAATCGTTTTCCATCAACAGTTTGATATGCTGTAAATAGCACCGGTGTATATTCAAAATCCTCGCAAAACTCGATAAATAATTCTTCGTCGGCTCTAGGCGATAATGTACAGTATGCTTTTCTATTTATACGATCAAGCACCAAACTTCCTGTTCCTTCTAAATAAATATTTTCCTCCTCTGCTGAAGTATAATCTACAATATTTTTAATTTTAAATCCATCGTTTTCTAACTGTTCTAAAATATCTTCTCTTCGTTCTCTTCTTCTATTTTCTGCAAACATAGGATAAAGTGCTACATCGCCATTTTCATGAAAAGATACCCAATTGTTAGGAAAGACAGAATCGGGGGTGTCCAGAGAACCATCATCATTAAATATGATTACACGAATGCCTGCTTCTTTTAATTTAAGAACCAAGAAATCAAATTCATCTTGAGCAAGCTTATTGCTGTCTTTATTTTTTAAATCTTCTGATGGTGCTTGGTAATAATTGTTTATGGCTGTTTCCTCGTTAAGACGAAAAGTTGCTGGTCGAACCATTAATATGGTATTTGTATTCTGTTTCATTATTTTGAAGCTTTTTTTAAAAACTTTGAACTTAAAAAATTTTTCTATCTAATCTCTAATTAATGGCATGGTGCTACAACGCAAAAGTCCTTCTTGTTTAGATATTTCAGCATAGGGAACTTCTTCTACAGTAAAACCATTACTTCTAAGCCAAGTATTAAGTCGTATAAAATTTCTTTCAGAAACCACTACATCTGGGGCAATGGAAAATATATTGCTATTCATGTGATACATTTCTTCTCTTGTTAGATGAAAAAGGTTTTCTTTACCAAAAAGGTTTACTAGGTATAAATAATCGGCTTCTTCTCGAAAACCTTGTTTGTAAATTATGGCTTTATCGAGACCAACAGGTTGAAAACAACAGTCTAAATGCAATGCGTTATCCCTTGCTTCTATTTTTGATTTTACGAGATCAAATTCTTTGACAATTTTATGTGGAAATAAATTTTTAATGTATCCTACTCCTTCTAAATTGGTTCGTGCTGTTATATAATCCTTATAATCGCTTCCTTTGTAAGTGCCAATAAAAATGTGATCATTCCAAAGCATTACGTCTCCACCTTCAATATGCACTTCTTCGGGGGGTCGAATAACTTTTTTCGGATCTATTTGATCTATGATATATTGAATTGCATCTAATTCTTTTTCTCTTTCGGGTAGAATATTTGCTTTGATAAATACATCGTCAATAACAAAAGCGATATCTCTTGCAAAAATTTGGTTGTAGTCTTCAATTTCTTGAGGACGAAATACTTTTACATTATATTTTTCAAAAACTTTTGCAAATGCCTCCATTTCTGGAATCATATCTTCATTTTTCGGATAGGTGCCAGCAAGTATATGTTCTAAAGATTTTGGATCGTATGCTTCTTGTGCTTTTGGGGTAGGGCCATTACTATGTGCTGAACCTAACACCACGGCTCTTAATCTTGAAGTTTCATTTTTAACGTTTAGCTGCAACATGATCATTTTAATTTACGCAAATATAAAAAAACTCCTTCTTGATTAACTAAGAGGGAGCTTTTAAAATAAACAATTAATTAGTAATTATCTTTTGTCTATTTCTTTGAATTCTCTATAGGTATAGCCGGTATAAATTTGTCTTGGGCGACCTATAGGTTCTTTGTTTAAACGCATTTCTCTCCATTGTGCTATCCAGCCTGGTAAGCGGCCAAGTGCAAACATAACGGTAAACATATCTGTTGGAATACCAAGAGCTCTATAGATTATTCCAGAGTAAAAATCGACGTTAGGATATAAATTTCTGGACTTGAAATAATCGTCTTCAAGAGCAACTTTTTCTAGACGTTTAGCAATATCTAAAACCGGATCATCAATGCCTAAATCACCAAGAACATTGTCTGCTGCTTTTTTGATAATTTTTGCACGTGGATCAAAGTTTTTATATACTCTGTGCCCAAAGCCCATTAAGCGAAAAGGGTCTTCTTTGTCTTTCGCTTTTAAGATAAATTTTGAAGTGTCTCCACCATCTGCTTTAATTGTTTCGAGCATTTCTATTACTGCTTGATTTGCACCTCCATGTAGTGGTCCCCAAAGCGCTGAAATTCCCGCTGAAATAGAAGCAAAAAGACCTGTATGTGCAGAACCTACAATACGAACTGTAGAGGTAGAACAGTTTTGCTCATGATCTGCGTGAAGGATTAATAATTTATCTAGTGCTTCAATTACTTTAGGATCTACTGCATACTCTTCGTTAGGTTTGTGAAACATCATTTTGTGAATATTTTCAACATACCCTAGCGAGGTGTTTCCGTAGTTTAGAGGTAGGCTTGCTTTTTTACGCATTGTCCATGCTACTAATACCGGAAATTTTCCAAGAATTTTTACAATAGCTTTATACATATCTTCTTCTGAGTTAACATTAACTGAAGAAGGATTAAAAGCTACAAGAGCATTAGTTAAAGAAGCCAAGACCCCCATGGGATGAGCTGATTTTGGAAATCCGTCCAAAATACGTTTCATATCTTCATCTACAATAGATTCGGCTTTTATGTCTTTATGAAATTTAGCTAGCTGTTCTTGTGTTGGTAATTCTCCAAAAATAAGTAAGTAACAAACTTCAAGAAAACTACCTTTATCTGCTAATTCTTCTATGGAATAGCCTCTATATCTTAGAATACCTTTTTCGCCGTCTAAAAAAGTGATGGCACTTTCACATGAACCCGTATTTTTAAATCCTGGATCTATTGTAATCACCTTTGTGCTTGCTCTCAAAGTGCTTATATCGATTGCTAATTCATTTTCTGTTCCTTCAATTACTGGAAATTCGTATTTTTTCTCGCCTATTTCTATTGTAGCTGTATTTGACATATATGTTTTTCTTTTATTATTTTATGACCTATTGCGAAGTTACAAAATATTAGACGATTTTTTGACATAAACTAACACTTGTTAGGTTAAAAAATCCTTAAATCATATCGTTATTTAACCAAATTTTTAATTAGATTTTAAGGGCTTTTTCCTGAGGATAAAAAGCTACGGAACCAAGTTCCTCTTCAATACGAAGTAACTGATTATATTTAGCCATTCTGTCGCTTCTAGATGCGGAACCGGTTTTCATTTGCCCACAATTTAAAGCAACTGCAAGATCTGCTATAGTAGTATCTTCTGTTTCACCGGATCGGTGAGACATAACAGTTGTATATCCAGCGTTTTGTGCCATAGTTACTGCTGCAATGGTTTCAGTTAAGGTGCCAATCTGGTTTACTTTAATTAATATAGAATTTGCAATATTTTCATTAATTCCTTTGGAAAGTCGCTCTACGTTTGTAACAAAAAGATCATCTCCCACAAGTTGAACTTTGTTACCAATTAGTTCTGTAAGGTATTTCCAACCTTCCCAGTCATTTTGATCCATTCCATCCTCTATAGAAACAATAGGATATTTTGATGCTAATTCAGCTAAATATTCTGCTTGTTCTTTAGATGTTCTTACTTTACCTGTTGCGCCTTCAAATTTAGTATAGTCGTATGTATCATTAACAAAAAATTCGGCTGCGGCACAGTCTAATGCAATTTTAATTTCTTCGCCAAAAATATATCCAGCATTTTTAACAGCATGCGCAATTGTTTCTATAGCATCTTCTGTACCACCAAGGGTAGGAGCAAAACCACCTTCATCACCAACCGCAGTACTTAAACCTCTGTCGTGCAATACTTTTTTTAAATGGTGAAATATTTCTGTGCCCATTTGCATGGCGTGAGAAAAGTTTTTAGCTTTTACCGGCATTATCATAAACTCCTGAAAAGCAATAGGCGCATCACTATGAGAACCTCCATTAATAATATTCATCATGGGCACCGGTAAGGTGTGAGCACTCACGCCACCCACATAACGATATAGCGGCATCCCAAGCTCTTGTGCTGCAGCTTTTGCAACGGCTAGAGAAACTCCTAAAATGGCATTTGCCCCTAAATTTGATTTGTTAGACGTTCCATCTAAATCTATCAACATTTGATCTATTTGATTTTGTTCAAAGATGGATGTGCCTAAAAGTGATGTCGAAATAATTTTATTCACATTACTTACCGCTTTCATTACTCCTTTGCCCATATAGGCACTACCACCGTCTCTTAACTCTACTGCTTCATGTTCGCCTGTGGAGGCTCCTGATGGTACTGCAGCACGACCTAAAATACCGTTTTCGGTTATTACATCAACTTCTATGGTTGGATTTCCTCTTGAATCAAAAATTTGTCTGGCGCGAATGTCTATTATTATGCTCATGATTTTAATGTTTTAGATAGTTGAGGCGTAATAAATTATGCCTTTTCAATGTATAGATTTATTATTTTTTTTGATGGAGGCGTAATAAATTAGGCCTCTGCAAATTTAATTTTATTTATATTGTCTATGAACTGGTCAAACAAATATCGTGCATCATGTGGGCCAGGACTTGCTTCCGGATGGTATTGTACTGAAAAACAATTTCTGTTTTTCATTTTCATGCCGGCAACGGTATGGTCATTTAAATGCACATGGGTTATTTCTATGTCGGGGTGACTTTCTGTTTCTTCCCTATTAATGGCAAAACCGTGGTTTTGGGAGGTGATTTCTCCTTTTCCGGTTACCAGATTCATAATAGGGTGGTTTATTCCTCTATGACCATGGTGCATTTTATATGTTGAGATACCATTGGCCAATGCTATCACTTGATGTCCAAGGCAAATCCCGAATAGTGGTAAGTTTCTGTCAATAATTTCTTTAGCCACTTTTATTGCATTGGTCAAAGGTTGCGGATCACCGGGACCGTTTGACAAAAAGTAACCGTCTGGTTCAAAAGCTGTCATCTCCTCAAAAGTAGAAGTGTATGGAAATACCTTGATATAGCAATCTCTTTCGGCTAGGTTGCGTAAAATATTTTTCTTGATACCAATGTCTAGGGTAGCGATTTTATACGTGGCGTTTTCGTTCCCGAAAAAATAAGGTTCTTTGGTGGAAACCTTAGATGCTAACTCGAGGCCATTCATATCGGGTACTTCTGCGAGTAGTTTTTTCAAACCTTCCACATTATCCACATCGGTAGAAATAACGGCATTCATTGCACCGTTATCGCGTATGTAACTTACTAAAGCACGTGTATCCACATCAGAAATTGCCAGGAGATTGTGTTCGTTTAAAAATTCTTCCAACGAAGCATCTGCACTGTCTCTGGAATAATTATAACTGAAATTCCTGCAAATGAGTCCAGCGATTTTTACACTTTCTGATTCTACTTCGTCTTTATTGGTGCCATAATTTCCAATATGGGCATTAGTCGTGACCATGAGCTGGCCATAATAAGAAGGGTCTGTGAAAATTTCCTGATAACCGGTCATTCCAGTATTGAAACATACTTCCCCAAAGGCACTTCCTTCTTTTCCACCCACGGCTTTACCGTGAAAAATGGTTCCGTCTGCAAGTAAAATGATGGCTTTTTTTCTAGTTTGATACTTCATAACGAGCGTAAGTTGTATTGTTTTATACTAGAGTGCAAAAATAGTATAAAAAAAGGGATAAACTATAGAAGCGTATCCCTTTTCACATTTTACACGTGCAAATTAAATAGAAAAATTTATGTTCTAGCAGGTATAAACTATAATATAAAATATTTAAAAAAGCTAGATAATGTTTAAAATTACTACTTCTGTTATTGTTTAATTAATTTTTTAGAAATTTTACCTTTATTAGATTCAAACTCAACTAGATAAAAACCACTAGGTAATTCAGATAAATTTATTTGATCTGTTTTGTTTGAAAAAAGTACTTTTTTTCCAATACTATTATAAATACTTATAGAAAAATCTATATTATTATTAGATTGTATTCTGAAGTAATCTTTAGCTGGATTAGGATAAATTGCAAAATCGTTAAGCAAATTCTCCTCAACAGAAAGTACTTGTTCAAAACGATAAGTAGTGCCATCAGGAATCATTCCAACTAAAGCACCGGGAAATGTTTGAGCACCTGGCTCTAATATATTAAAAACAGGATTTGCCGGATTTTCAGTAAGAAAAAAAGCATTGTCTATTAATTCGTCTGTGTCTAAATTATAAGAGGAAAATAAACTCACAACTGGGCCTGTTTCCCCCTCAAAAGAACCGCTTGGGTTATTAATTTGATTTGATCCATATCTATACTCTATTGTATTAGAACCTTCATATAGCCATAGTTGAAAATTCATGAAATCACTTACAGTAGCATCGTCAAAAAATCCAACATTGTTCCATTCAATTTTTAATATTTGACTGCCACTAGGGCCTTCTGTTTTATAAGAGATATTAGATAATGAAATTCCTGTATCAAATCCTAAATCGATTATATCTTGGCTAATAGGTGAAAATATAGGTACAATACCAGAGAAATTTGGGTTTGAAGATAGGATACCTCCCACACTCCATCCAACAATATAAATGGTATTAAATGAATGCGTGCTTATTTGAAAATCAAATCCTAAAGGAATTACAAATTCAGGATCATCCCAAATCTGTCCATTGTTTAAGGATGCGCTACCCACTAAATCCGTATAAACTTCATTTGTAGCGGTAAATTCATAGCTGCTTTGGGAAAAGGTTATTAAAGGCAACATAAGTAACATTAAACAAGTAATTTTTTTCATAGTATCATTTTATAAAATATTCGTGCCAAATATAAATTAAAAAAGGGATAAACCATTACAGTTTATCCCTTGTCTATTTAGAATAAAATTAAAAATTTATTCTTTCTCATTTTTTGGTGCCTCATCGCTGTTTTCAGAAGCATCGATTGTTGCTTCAGGAGCTGTAGCTTCCGGTGATGGAGTTACTTCTTCCGTTTTCTTAGCAGGAGCAGCTTTTGCAGTGGTATCCTCCGCTTTTTTAGCTTTACCGGCACGACGTGTGGATTTTTTCTTCTCCGGCTTGCTTGCATTGTACACTTCATTGAAGTCAACCAATTCAATCATTGCCATATCTGCATTATCCCCTAAACGGTTACCTAATTTGATAATCCTGGTATAACCACCCGGGCGATCGCCCACTTTTACCGCAACATCCCTGAATAATTCAGTTACTGCTTCTTTTTGACGTAATCTGCTGAAAACAATACGTCTGTTGTGTGTAGTGTCATCTTTTGATTTTGTTACCAAAGGCTCTACAAATTGCTTAAGTGCTTTTGCTTTTGCCACTGTGGTATTGATTCTTTTATGTTCAATTAAGGAACAGGCCATATTAGCCAACATCGACTTTCTATGCGCAGTCTTTCTACTTAAGTGATTTACTTTTTTTCCGTGTCTCATTTTTTAATAGATGTTAGATATGAGATTTGAGATGTGAGACTTTTTTTAAATCTCACATCTAATATCTCAAGTCTGTTTTAGTCTTTATCTAATTTATATTTGGTAAGGTCCATACCGAAGTTTAGTCCTTTTACATTTACCAATTCTTCCAGCTCGGTCAATGATTTTTTACCGAAATTTCTGAACTTCATCAAATCATTTTTATTGAAAGAAACTAAATCACCAAGGGTATCTACCTCAGCAGCTTTCAAGCAGTTTAATGCTCTAACTGAAAGATCCATATCCACTAATTTGGTTTTTAGCAACTGCCGCATGTGAAGGGATTCTTCATCATAGGTTTCCGTTTGTGCTATTTCATCAGCTTCTAAAGTGATGCGCTCGTCACTAAATAACATAAAATGGTGTATTAGTGTTTTAGCAGCTTCAGTCAATGCATCTTTTGGGTGAATAGATCCGTCAGAAACGATTTCAAAAATTAATTTTTCGTAATCTGTTTTTTGCTCTACACGGTAATTTTCAATGCTGTATTTTACATTCTTGATAGGTGTGTAAATAGAATCTGTAAAAATAGTACCTAAAGGTGCATTTGCTTTTTTGTTTTCTTCTGCCGGAACATACCCTCTACCTTTTTCTATGGTGATTTCCATATTAAAGTTTACTTTTGGTTCCATGTTGCAGATTACCAACTCAGGATTTAGAATTTGAAATCCAGAAATGAATTTTTGAAAATCACCGGCAGTAAGTTTTTCTTTACCGGAAATAGAAATAGTAACCGTTTCGTTATCAATTTCGTCAATTTGACGTTTGAAACGAACTTGTTTTAAACCAAGAATTATTTCTGTTACATCTTCCACTACTCCTGGTATGGTTGAAAATTCGTGATCCACTCCTTCAATGCGAATAGAGGTGATTGCAAAACCTTCCAATGAGGATAATAGTACTCTTCTAAGCGCGTTACCAATGGTCAATCCATAACCTGGTTCTAAAGGACGAAATTCAAATTTTCCTTCAAAATCGGTGGAGGTGATCATGATAACTTTATCGGGCTTCTGAAAATTTAGTATTGCCATATTGTGATTCCTGTAATTATTATTTAGAGTATAATTCGACGATGAATTGTGTATTGATATTTTCCGGAATTTGAATTCTAGATGGCACAGAAACATAAGTTCCTTCCATCTTATCATTATTCCAAGATATCCACTCATAAGAGTGACTTGCGTTTGATAAAGAATTTGTAATAGTTTCCAGTGATTTTGATTTCTCTCTAACTGCTATTACATCTCCAGCTTTCACTTGGTAAGAAGAAATATTTACTTTTTTACCATTTACTAAAATGTGTCTGTGAGAAACTAACTGACGAGCACCGCTTCTTGTTGGAGCGATTCCCATTCTGAAAACTACATTATCTAATCTAGATTCACAGTATTGAAGCAATACATCCCCAGTAATTCCGGGAGCAGCAGTTGCTTTTTTGAACATGTTTCTAAATTGTTTTTCTAAAACGCCGTAAGTAAATTTAGCTTTTTGCTTTTCCATTAACTGGATAGCATATTCTGATTTTTTACCTCTACGTTTTGCATTCCCATGTTGTCCTGGAGGATAGTTTCTTTTTTCGAAAGCTTTATCATCTCCAAAAATAGCTTCGCCAAATTTACGTGCTATCTTTGTTTTGGGACCGGTATATCTTGCCATATTAAAATTTATTTATGAAGGGATGATGAATTAAGGTCTGTCCTTCATCTATCGTATTCCTTCTTTTGTTTATACTTATTGTTTGTACTCCCCCTAAATCCCCTTCCAAAAGAGGGGGACTTTTGGATTTGATTATTATTTTTTACTTCTAACTTCGTACTTCCTAACTTTAAAATTAGACTCTTCTTCTTTTAGGAGGTCTGCAACCGTTGTGTGGCATTGGGGTAATATCAACAATTTCCGTCACTTCAATACCACTGTTGTGGATAGAGCGTATTGCAGATTCTCTTCCATTACCTGGTCCTTTCACATATACTTTCACTTTGCGAAGTCCAGCGTCATGAGCAATTTTAGATGCATCTTCAGCTGCTAATTGTGCTGCATAAGGTGTATTTTTCTTAGACCCTCTGAAACCCATTTTACCGGCTGAAGACCAAGAAATTACATCACCACCTTTATTTGTTAACGATACAATGATATTGTTAAAAGATGCTGTAACGTGAGCTTGTCCTACAGATTCAACGTTAACTTTACGTTTTTTTGTGCTTTGTTTTGCCATATCTCTAGGGATTATTTAGTTGCTTTTTTCTTGTTAGCAACAGTTTTACGTTTACCTTTTCTGGTTCTTGAGTTATTCTTAGTGCGTTGTCCTCTTAAAGGAAGTCCGGATCTGTGACGAATACCTCTATAGCATCCAATGTCCATAAGTCGTTTAATACTCATTTGAACTTCAGAGCGCAATTCTCCCTCAATTTTGTAAAAACTTACAGCATCACGAATGCGACCAATTTCGTCATCATTCCAATCTGTTACTTTTGTATCTTCACTTACTTCAGCTTTTGCTAAAATGTCTTTGGCACGGCTTTTACCTATACCAAATATGTAAGTTAACGCGATTACACCCCTTTTTTGTTTCGGGATATCTACACCTGCTATTCTTGCCATATCTTAACCTTGTCTTTGTTTGAACCTAGGGTTCTTTTTGTTAATAACATATAATGTACCTTTTCTACGCACAATTTTGCACTCGGCACTTCTTTTTTTAATGGATGTTCTTACTTTCATAATAAATTGATTAACGATTACTGATTAACAAAATTTGATTTCTGATTTGTACTCTAAAATCTAAAATTGTCTGTCTTTAATCTAATATCTATAAGTTATTCTTGCCTTACTTAAATCATAAGGACTCATTTCTAATTTTACTTTATCTCCGGGAAGTAATTTAATATAATGCATGCGCATCTTTCCCGAAATATGTGCTGTTACTACGTGTCCATTTTCAAGCTCTACTCTAAACATGGCGTTGGAAAGAGCTTCAATTATAGTTCCGTCCTGTTCTATTGCAGATTGTTTTGCCATAAATTTTTTTAAATTTCAAATCTCAAATTCCAAATTCCATTTCACTTAATAATAATCTCCATTTGTGGAGTATGGTGTTTGACAGTTGTGTTTTTTTATGCTACTGCTTTTCTGTTTTTACCAGTTTTCATTAAACCGTCATAATGTCTATTCAACAAATAGGCGTTAATCTGTTGCATCGTATCAATAGCAACCCCTACCATAATTAATAAGGATGTGCCACCATAAAACAATGCCCATCCTGCTTGTATGCCTAATAATTTCACAGCAAATGCAGGAAATATGGCAATGATTGCAAGAAATATAGATCCCGGAAGTGTAATTTGTGACATTATTTTATCTAAGTATTCACCTGTTTCTGAACCGGGTTTAATACCTGGAACAAAACCACCACTACGTTTTAAATCATCGGCCATTTTGTTAGTAGGTACAGTGATTGCAGTATAAAAATAAGTAAATATAATAATCAACAAAGCAAAAACCACATTGTACCACAACCCAAATATATCACTAAAAGCTACCGTAAAGGACTGCGCCATTTCTGATGCTGATAGTCCTGCAACTGCTGCCGGTATAAACATAATAGCTTGCGCAAAGATAATTGGCATTACTCCAGATGCATTTAACTTCAACGGAATATATTGTCTCGATCCAAAGGCATTTTTTTCATAACCACCTGTTGCAGTTCTCCTTGCATATTGCACCGGAATTTGGCGTACAGCTAAAACTAATAATATAGAAAGTAATATAATGACAAACCAAATGACTAATTCAATAAGAATTAAAATTAATCCACCATTAGATTCAAACACTCTGGAAGCAAATTCTTGAACAAATGCTTGTGGCAATGTTGCAATAATACCAACCATAATAAGGATAGAAATACCGTTACCGATTCCTTTATCCGTAATTTTTTCACCAAGCCACATGGCAAAGATACATCCTGTTGTAAGTATAATTACTGAAGAAGCAACAAAGGTAAAGCTACTACCCAGCAAAAAAGCGTCACTTGGTAATATATTAAATAGGTTATAGATATAACCCGGACCTTGAACTAAGGTTATAGCAATAGTTAACCAACGGGTAATTTGGTTAATTTTCTTTCGTCCACTTTCTCCTTCTTTTTGAAGTTTTTGAAGATACGGCACTGCGATACCCATCAACTGCACAACAATAGAAGCAGAAATATAAGGCATAATCCCTAAGGCAAAAACGGATGCGTTTGCAAATGCACCACCGGTAAATGCGTTAAGTAAACCTAAAATACCGCCGTCAGTTTGATTAGCAAGACCTTGTAATTGAGAAGCATCAATACCTGGTAATACAACTTGAGCGCCAAAACGATAGACTAATAACAAACCAAGTGTTAATAGAATTCTATTTCTTAGCTCTTCAATGTTCCAGATATTTTTTAGGGTATCAATAAATTTCATTATCCTTATTATATTATAGAGTTACCACTTGTCCACCTGCTGCTTCAATAACATTTTTTGCGGTAGCAGTAAATTTGTGGGCAGATATATTCACTTTCGATTTTAATTCTCCTCTACCTAATATCTTTACTAATTCATTTTTGGTAGCTAAGCCTAATGAAACAATTGTTTCAAAATCTAGCGTATCCTTTATTTTTTTGTCATCAACAAGACCTTGAATCGTGTCTAAGTTAATTCCTTGATATTCTTTACGATTGACGTTTGTGAAACCGAATTTAGGCACACGTCTTTGAAGAGGCATTTGACCACCTTCAAAACCAATTTTTCTAGAATAACCAGAACGAGACTTTGCTCCTTTGTGACCTCTGGAAGCTGTTCCACCAGTGCCGGAACCTTGACCGCGACCCAATCTCTTGTTGTTTTGAACTGAACCTGCAGCAGGTTTTAAGTTACTTAATTCCATAGTTATATTGTCTTATTTAGCTTCTTCCACAGAAACTAAGTGTTTTACTTTATTCACCATACCAAGTATGCTTGGTGTATTTTCATGTATTACGCTTTGGTTAATTCGTCTAAGTCCTAAGGACTCCAGAGTTAGTTTTTGCGTTTTAGGGCGTTTAATATCGCTTCTTACTTTTGTTATTTTAATTTTTGCCATAGCTCGATTTGTTAACCTTTAAAAACTTTTTCTAACGAAATGCCACGTTGTTTTGCAACAGTATGTGCGCTTCGCATTTGTAATAAAGCGTCAAAAGTTGCTTTTACCACATTATGAGGGTTAGAAGATCCTTGTGATTTTGATAGTACATCGTGTACACCAACTGCTTCAAGCACTGCTCGTACAGCACCCCCTGCAATTAAACCGGTTCCGGGAGCAGCAGGAATTAAGTTAACTCTTGCTCCGCCGTATTTTCCTTTTTGTTCGTGAGGTAATGTAACTTTGTTTAGCGGAATTCGAACCAAATTTTTCTTAGCATCTTCAATAGCTTTAGCAATTGCGCTGGCTACATCTTTGGATTTTCCAAGTCCTTGACCTACTACTCCGTTTTCATCACCAACAACTACAATAGCTGAAAATCCGAAAGCTCTACCACCTTTAGTTACTTTAGTAACACGTTGTACTCCAACTAAGCGATCTTTTAATTCAATACCACTAGGTTTTACCAGTTCTACGTTTTTATAATTTTGATACATAATATTTAGAATTTAAGTCCGCCTTCTCTAGCGCCTTCAGCTAATGATTTAATTCTTCCGTGGTATAAATAACCACCTCTATCAAAAGAAATTGTATCTACTCCAGCTTTTACTGCTTTTTCGGCAATTGCTTTTCCTACAAGTTTTGCTGCTTCTACTTTACTAGCATTTGAAACATCTATGTCTTTATCTCTTGAAGATGCTGCAGTAATCGTTTTACCGGAAACATCATCAATTAATTGTGCATAAATTTCTTTGTTGCTTCTAAAGACAGCAAGTCTTGGTTTTTGTTCAGAACCGGAAACAATTTTTCGGATTCTAAATCTTATTCTATCTCTTCTATCGTTTTTAGATAATGCCATAACTTTATGCTTATGCAGATTTACCTGCTTTTCTTCTTAATAGTTCTCCTACAAATTTAATACCTTTTCCTTTGTATGGTTCAGGTTTACGGAAACCACGTATTTTTGCGGCTACTTGTCCTACTAGTTGTTTGTCAAATGATGTTAATTTAACAACTGGATTTTTTCCTTTTTCACTGATTGTTTCTACTACCACTTCCGGAGCAATATCAAGTACAATGTTATGAGAATATCCAAGTGCAAGATCTAATTTTTGGCCTTGATTGCTAGCTCTATATCCTACCCCTATTAATTCTAATTCTTTGGTCCAGCCTGTGGATACACCATGAATCATATTATTAACTAAGGAGCGGTATAGACCGTGTAAAGTTCGGTGTTGTTTAGAGTCTGATGGACGCTCAACATATACATTTTCTTCTTCAACCTTTATGGCTACTTCCGAAAATTCTTGTTTTAATTCTCCCAACTTTCCTTTAACAGTAATGATGTTTTCATCAATATGTACTGTAACGCCACTTGGGATTGCTACTGGATTATTACCTATTCTAGACATTTCTTTTGTCGTTTATTAGTATACGTAACACAATAATTCTCCTCCAACATTCTCAGCCTTGGCTTGCTTTCCTGTCATTACTCCGTGAGAAGTAGAAACAATAGCAATTCCTAAACCGTTTAAGATTCTTGGAAGTTCCGTTGAACTTGCGTATTTACGTAAACCAGGTTTACTAATTCTTTGAATTTTTCTTATTACAGGTTCTTTTGTTACTTTGTCATATTTAATAGCGATTTTAATGATTCCTTGTGGACCATTTTCATCTTCAAATTTATAACTAAGAATGTACCCTTGATCAAATAAGATTTTTGTTATCTCTTTTTTAAGATTAGATGCAGGTATTTCAACCACTCGGTGGTTTGCATGAATTGCATTTCTAAGCCTAGTAAGATAATCTGCGATTGGATCTGTTGTCATTTTATTGTATTTGCGGATGTGGTTTTTCGTTAAAAGTCGAAACCTTCACCCAGTTATTTTAATGTTATGAATTGTTGTATTGCAATAATTTTACAGTTTGATGCAATAAACAATTATCTATATTACCAACTTGCTTTTCTAACTCCCGGTATTAAACCTTGGTTTGCCATTTCACGAAACATTACACGTGAAAGTCCAAAGGTTCTCATGTACCCTCTTGGGCGTCCGGTTAATTTACAACGGTTGTGTAAACGAATAGGAGAAGCATTTTTAGGTAGTTTTTGTAATGCGTCATAATCTCCGGCTTTTTTTAAAGCTTTTCGTTTTTCAGCAAATTTATCTACTGTTTTTTGTCTCTTAACCTCACGGGCTTTCATTGATTCTTTAGCCATCTGTTAATTCTTTTTAAAAGGTAATCCTAATTCCGTTAATAATGATTTTGCTTCCTTGTCTGTTTCAGCGTTGGTAACAAAAGTGATGTCCATTCCTTGGATTTTGTTTACTTTATCAATATCAATTTCCGGGAAAATGATTTGTTCTGTAATTCCAAGGTTGTAGTTTCCTCTTCCATCAAATCCAGATGCTTTAATACCATTAAAGTCACGAACTCGTGGTAGTGCAGAAGTCACTAATCTATCTAAAAACTCATACATTCTTTCTCCACGTAAAGTTACTTTAACGCCTATTGGCATACCTTTACGAAGTTTGAAAGATGCAACGTCTTTTTTAGAAATAGTTGCAATTGCTTTTTGTCCAACAATTCTTGAAATTTCATCAACCGAATAGTCAATTAATTTCTTGTCGGCAACAGCAGCACCAACTCCTCTTGAGATAACTATCTTTTGCAATTTTGGAACTTGCATTACATTTTTGTAACCAAATTCTTCCTGAAGAGCTGCAATTATACGGCTCTTATATTCTTCTTTAAGTCTTGGTGAATATCCCATAACTAAATTACTTCATTAGATTTTTTAGAAAAACGCACTTTTTTGTCGCCTTCCATTCTGTAGCCAACTCTTGTTGCTTTTTTTGATTTTGCATCAATTAAAGACAGGTTGGAGATGTGTATAGGAGCTTCCTTTTTAACAATACCTCCTTGCGGACTTTTTGCATTAGGTTTTTGATGCTTTGACACCATGTTAATTCCTTCCACTATGGCTTTATTTTTGTCAAGAAAAATTTTCATCACTTTACCTTCAGAACCTTTATGGTCTCCTGCAATTACAGTAACGTTATCTCCTGATTTAATTTTAAGCTTTGTCATCTTATATACGTATTAAAGCACCTCGGGTGCTAGTGATACAATTTTCATAAATTGTTTATCACGAAGTTCTCTGGCAACTGGGCCAAAAACACGTGTTCCTCTCATCTCTCCAGCAGGGTTCAATAGAACACAAGCATTATCATCAAAGCGGATGTAAGAACCATCGGGTCTTCTCACCTCTTTAGTGGTACGAACAACAACTGCTGTAGATACTGCACCTTTTTTAATATTTCCATTAGGTGTAGCTTCTTTCACAGTTACTACAATCTTGTCTCCTAAGGAAGCGTACCGTTTTTTTGTACCTCCCAAAACACGGATGGTGAGCACTTCTTTTGCTCCCGTGTTGTCTGCAACTTTAAGTCTTGATTCTTGTTGTAACATGATTATTTAGCTCTTTCTAAAATTTCTACTAGTCTCCAACATTTTGATTTACTTAAGGGTCTTGTTTCCATGATTCTTACAGTATCTCCTTCGTTGCAGTCGTTTTTCTCGTCGTGTGCGACGTATTTTTTAGTCTTTAACACGAACTTTCCGTACATTGGGTGTTTTACCTTTTTTACTTCGGCAACAACAATAGATTTTTCCATTTTATTGCTGGTTACTACCCCTACACGTTCTTTTCTTAAATTTCTTTTTTCCATCTTTAAGCTTCGTACAATTATTGCACTTCTCTTTTAGTTAGTTCTGTCTCAATTCTAGCAATAGCTCTTCTTTGATCTCTCAGCTGAATTGGATTTTCCAACGGTGAAATGGCATGTGCCATTTTTAAGTCTGAATATGATTTTCTAGACTCAACAAGTTTTTCTTGTAACTTAGCTAAAGTTGCTTTATTTATTTCTGCTTGTTTCATAATATAGAATTGTTAAGCTTGAAAATCTCTAGCGGTTATAAACTTCGTTTTTACCGGCAGTTTTTGTGCGGCAAGGCGCATTGCTTCTTTTGCAACATCGGCAGGAACTCCTGCAACTTCAAAAAGTATTCTTCCTGGTTTTACAATGGCTACCCAATATTCAACGGCACCTTTTCCTTTACCCATACGTACTTCAAGAGGTTTTTTGGTGATTGGCTTATCTGGAAATATTTTTATCCATAGTTGGCCTTCTCTTTTCATAAATCGGGTAGCTGCAATACGTGCAGCTTCTATTTGGCGTGCAGTTAAAAAATCAGAATCTAACGATTTTATTCCAAAAGTTCCGTTTGAAAGTTGATTTCCTCGTTGGGAAATACCTTTCATACGTCCTTTTTGTTGCTTACGGTATTTTGTTCTTTTAGGTTGTAACATTTTTCTTTCTTTAAAAAATTACTTTCTACGTCGTGGTTTGTTACCACCTCTTGGTGCTGCAGGTCGGTCACCTCCTTTTCCTTCTTTCTTGGATAATCCAACAAGTGGAGAAAGTTCTCTTTTACCAAACACTTCACCTTTCATAATCCATACTTTAACTCCCAATCTACCATAGGTAGTGTGCGATTCTACTAAAGCATAGTCTATGTCTGCTCTAAAAGTGGATAAAGGAATACGACCATCTTTGTAGGATTCGGAACGAGCCATTTCGGCGCCATTTAAACGTCCTGAAATTTGAACTTTAATTCCTTCTGCATTCATTCGCATAGCAGCAGTAATTGCCATTTTAATAGCACGTCTGTAAGAAATTCTACTTTCAATTTGACGAGCAATACTTGTTGCTACTAAAAAGGCATCCAGTTCAGGTCTTTTAATTTCAAAGATATTGATCTGTACTTCTTTACCTGTAATCTTTTTAAGTTCTTCTTTTAACTTGTCTACCTCCTGGCCTGCTTTACCGATGATAATTCCGGGTCTTGCAGTGGTGATAGTAACGGTTACAAGTTTAAGAGTTCTTTCGATGATTACTCTAGACACACTAGCTTTTGCTAAACGAGCGTGAACATATTTTCTAATCTTGTCGTCTTCGGCAAGTTTATCACCGTAGTCGTTGCCTCCGTACCAGTTAGATTCCCATCCTCTGATTATTCCTAGGCGATTTCCGATTGGATTTGTCTTCTGTCCCATTATGAATTGCTTTGTGTGTTATCATTAGCTCCTAAAACCAGTGTTACATGGTTTGAGCGTTTTCTAATTCTGTGTGCGCGACCTTGTGGTGCAGTACGAAGTCTTTTCAACATGGCTCCACCGTCAACACGAATTTCTTTTACAAAAAGATCGGCATCTTCAATGCTTGCATCTTCATTTTTTGCTTGCCAGTTTGCAATGGCAGACAACAAAAGTTTTTCTAGTCTTCGTGAAGATTCTTTTGAGCTGAACTTCAAAATACTAAGCGCTTTATTTACTTTTTCACCACGTACTAAATCTGCCATAAGGCGCATTTTTCTTGGTGACGTTGGGCAGTTATTCAACTTTGCAAAAGCTATAGTTTTCTTAGCTTCTTTCATTTGCTCTGCTCTTTCTTTTTTACGAACTCCCATAGCTTATTATTTTTTTCCTTTGTTTTTTGCACCGGCATGACCTCTAAAAGATCGTGTAGGTGAAAATTCGCCTAGTTTATGTCCTACCATATTTTCAGTTACATATACCGGAACAAATTGTCGTCCGTTGTGCACTGCTATGGTTTGCCCAACGAAATCTGGAGTAATCATAGAGGCTCTTGACCAAGTTTTGATCACGCTTTTCTTGTTTGATTCTACGTTAAGTTGAACTTTCTTTTCTAATTTATAGTGAACGTAAGGTCCTTTTTTTAATGAACGTGCCATATTTTTTTATTTCTTTCTACGTTCTACAATATATTTATTACTCGCTTTTGTTTTTGAACGGGTTCTGTAACCTTTAGCAGGTAAACCTTTTCTAGAACGTGGATGTCCTCCTGAGGCTCGACCTTCTCCACCACCCATTGGGTGATCAACAGGGTTCATCGCTACCGGTCTTGTGCGTGGTCTTCTACCTAACCATCTACTTCTACCGGCTTTTCCGGAAACAAGTAATTGATGGTCACTGTTTGAAACAGCTCCAATAGTTGCCATACACGTAACAAGAATTAATCTTGTTTCACCTGATGGAAGTTTTACTGTTGCAAATTTCCCGTCTCTTGCCATAAGCTGTGCAAATGCACCAGCACTACGTGCCATAACTGCTCCTTGACCGGGGCGAAGCTCTATACAAGAAATAATAGTTCCTAATGGAATAATGGAAAGAGGCATACAGTTTCCTATTTCTGGTGCTACATCAGCACCGGATAAAAGGTTTTGACCTACTTGTAATCCATTTTGTGCTATGATATAACGCTTTTCACCGTCTTGGTAATTAAGCAATGCTATAAAAGCGGTTCTGTTTGGATCGTACTCAATAGATTGAACAGTTGCGGGAATTCCCTCTTTGTTTCTTTTAAAATCTATAATACGATACTTTTGTTTATGACCTCCACCTACTTGACGGATGGTCATTTTTCCTTGACTGTTTCTACCTCCTGATCTCTTTTTCGGAACAAGCAAGCTTTTTTCCGGCTTATCAGTAGTAATGGCGTCAAAACCATTTACTACTCTAAAACGCTGACCTGGGGTGATAGGTTTTAATTTTCTTACTGACATTTTTGTCTAATTTCTAGATGTTGTTATAAAAATCGATGGTATCACCTTCCGCTACCTGTACAATTGCTTTTTTATAAGCACTTGTTTTACCAGTTACGACTCCCGTTTTTGTGAAACGAGTTTTTCTGTCGGGGCGGACATTTAATGTGCGAACTTTAGTAACAGAAACTCCAAAAGCAGCTTCAATAGCTCCTTTAATTTCAATCTTATTCGCCTTACTATCAACCACAAAGCCATAACGATTTTTGTCTTCAGCGTCTCTAGTAGCCTTTTCTGTAATTATAGGTTTTATTAAGATATTCATGGTTTCTATTTACTTAAGTTTGATTCAATTCCTTCCAAAGAACCTTCTAATAGCACTAGGCTATTTGCGTTTAAAATTTTGTAAGTGCTTAATTCTGAATTAATTAAGACTTCGGTGCCTTTTAAATTGCGCGAGGACAAATATACATTATTATTTAACTCTCCCAACACAAACAAAGATTTTTTGTTTTCTAAACCTAACGTCTTTAAAAGACTGGTAAAATTCTTCGTTCTTGGAGTGTCAAATTGAAAATCTTCTAGTACATAAATAGCTTTGTCATTTGCTTTCATCGTTAATGCCGATTTTCTAGCTAAACGTTTTAAGCTTTTATTAAGTTTGAAAGAATAGCTTCTTGGTCTTGGACCAAATACTCTACCTCCACCTTTAAACAAAGGGTTTTTAATGTTACCAGCACGTGCAGTACCTGTTCCCTTTTGTTTTTTGATTTTTCTTGTACTACCTTTAATTTCTGCTCTTTCTTTAGATTTGTGCGTTCCTTGTCTTTGGTTAGCCAAGTATTGCTTTACATCTAAATAAACAGCATGATTGTTAGGCTCTATTGCAAAAACATCGTTAGAAAGGGTTACCTCTCTACCTGTTTCTTTTCCGTTAATATCTAATACCGCTACTTTCATTATTTCTGAATAATTACATAAGCGTTTTTATGGCCTGGAACACATCCTTTTACCACAAGTAAGTTCTTTTCTGGAACTACCTTTAAAACTCTTAAATTTTCAACTTTAACTTTATCACCACCCATTCTACCTGCCATTCGCATTCCTTTGAATACTCGTGCTGGATAAGATGCAGCTCCAATAGAACCCGGCGCTCTTAAACGGTTATGTTGACCGTGAGTGGCTTGGCCTACTCCGGCAAACCCGTGTCGTTTTACAACCCCTTGAAATCCTTTTCCTTTGGAGATTCCGGAAATATCCACAAATTCTCCTTCGATAAATTGATCTACAGTGATGGTATCACCTAATTTAAAATTTTCTTCAAATCCTTGGAATTCTACGACTTTCCGTTTTGCAACGGTTCCTGCTTTTTTTGCGTGCCCTTCAGCGGCTTTATTTACAGTCTTTTTGTCATCGAAACCAAGTTGAAGAGCCTTATACCCGTCAACCTCTTTGGTTCTGACTTGGGTAACTACGCATGGTCCTGCTTCAATTACGGTACAAGGAATGTTTTTTCCTTTCTCGTCAAAGATGCTGGTCATGCCTACTTTTCTTCCAATTAACCCAGACATATTTATTTAATTATTAATTAATACTCGTTTTTATTCAATTTATTTAAAAAAAACAGGGTCAAAATACTTTCAACCCTGAATGTATTTTTCCGTTTTTCCTTCGCTCGCAGCTCCGGACATGTGGGATTGAATATTAGGGATTTATAATTTCTGATGTAAGATTTCTATTTATTTAAATCTTCAATCGTTAATCGTTAATATTCAATCAATAATTATTTATCACACTTTAATTTCAACTTCTACTCCACTTGGTAACTCTAATTTCATTAAAGCATCAATGGTTTTTGAAGAAGAGCTGTAAATATCAAGCAATCTTTTGTAAGAACTCAATTGAAATTGTTCTCTAGATTTCTTGTTTACGTGTGGAGAACGCAATACGGTAAAGATTTTTTTATTGGTTGGTAACGGGATTGGTCCTGTTACTATGGCTCCTGTACTCTTTACTGTTTTTACGATTTTTTCAGCAGATTTGTCCACCAAATTGTAATCGTAAGATTTAAGTTTTATTCTTATTTTCTGACTCATCTCTGTTAAAATTAAGCGTTAGCTCCTTTTGTTTTTTTAATTACTTCTTCAGATATATTAGAAGGTGTTTCCGCATAATGTGAAAATTCCATTGTAGAGGTTGCTCTTCCTGAAGATAAAGTTCTTAACGTAGTTACATATCCAAACATTTCAGATAATGGAACGGTTGCTTTGATGGTTTTAGCTCCTGCACGATCGCCCATGTCGCTTACTTGACCACGACGACGGTTAAGATCTCCAACAATATCCCCCATATTTTCTTCTGGAGTGATAACTTCTATTTTCATAATAGGTTCAAGAATTACAGAACCTGCAGCTTTAGCAGCGGCTTTGTAACCCATTTTTGCAGCAAGTTCAAAGGATAATGAATCGGAATCCACAGGGTGAAAAGATCCATCCTTAAGGGTTATTTTCATACTATCCATTTCAAATCCGGCAAGAGGACCATTTTTCATGGCTTCTTTAAATCCTTTTTCAATAGCTGGAACATATTCCTTAGGCACATTACCACCTTTGATAACATTTACAAATTCTAAACCAACTTTTCCTTCTTCCGCAGGTTCCATTGTAAATACTATATCCGCAAATTTACCACGACCACCTGATTGTTTTTTATAAACTTCTCTATGATTAGCCGATTTTGTAATAGCTTCTTTATATTCTACTTGTGGCTCTCCTTGGTTTACTTCTACTTTAAACTCGCGACGTAATCTATCCACGATAATATCTAAGTGAAGCTCGCCCATTCCGGAAATAATAGTTTGTCCGGATGCTTCGTCAGTTCTAACGGTAAATGTTGGATCTTCTTCGGCAAGTTTAGACAACGCCATTCCTAATTTATCCACATCAACTTTCGTTTTTGGTTCTATTGCGATTCCTATTACAGGATCTGGGAAAACCATACTTTCTAAAACGATAGGGTGTTTTTCAGCAGATAAGGTATCTCCTGTTTTTATATCTTTAAATCCTACTGCAGCTCCAATATCTCCTGCTTCAATAAAATCGATGGCATTTTGTTTATTGGCGTGCATTTGGTATATTCTTGAAATACGTTCCTTATTACCTGAACGGTTGTTCAACACATAAGAACCTGCATCTAATCTGCCGGAATACACACGGAAAAATGCTAAACGACCTACAAAGGGATCGGTTGCAATTTTAAATGCTAATGCAGCAAAGGGTTCTTTTACATCCGGTTTTCTTCTTTCTTCTTTATCAGTGTCCGGATTGATCCCGACAATTGCTTCTTTATCCATAGGAGAAGGCAAGTAGCGACAAACTGCATCTAAAAGAAATTGCACTCCTTTATTTTTAAAGGAAGAACCACAAATCATAGGAATGATACTCATATCCATAACAGCGGCACGTAAAGCAGCATGAACTTCATCTTCAGAAATGGAATTTTCATCTACGAAGAATTTCTCCATTAGCGTATCATCATATTCGGCAACTGCTTCTATAAGTTTTGCTCTGTATTCAGCAACCTCTTCCTTCATTTCTTCAGGAATTGGAATTTCATCAAAGGTTGCTCCTTGGGTTTCGTCATGCCAGATTATAGCACGATTCTTTACAAGGTCAACAATTCCGCTGAAATCAATTTCATCACCGATAGGCAGCACAATTGGCACTGCATTAGAGCCAAGCATTTCTTTAACTTGTTTACAAACCATCAAGAAATTAGAGCCTTGGCGATCCATTTTATTTACAAAACCCATTCTTGGAACTTTGTAATTATCAGCAAGTCTCCAGTTAGTTTCTGATTGTGGCTCCACACCATCTACGGCGCTAAAAAGAAAAACCAATCCATCAAGGACACGTAAAGAACGATTTACTTCTACGGTAAAATCAACGTGACCGGGAGTGTCAATAATATTAAAGTGATAGGATTTAGTTTCAGGGGTAGGCTCTGCGTTTTCAAGTGGAAACTTCCAGTTACAGGTTGTAGCGGCAGAGGTAATGGTAATACCACGTTCTTGCTCTTGCTCCATCCAGTCCATAGTGGCAGCTCCATCATGTACTTCACCAATTTTGTGGCTTACACCTGTATAAAAAAGAATGCGCTCGGTTGTTGTCGTTTTACCGGCATCAATATGTGCAGCAATTCCAATGTTTCTTGTATATTTTAAATCTCTTTGTCCCATTATAATTTTTTAGAATCTAAAGTGAGAGAATGCTTTATTAGCTTCTGCCATTTTATGCGTATCCATACGTTTTTTAACCGCAGCACCTTCTTCTTTAGCAGCAGCAAGTACTTCTGCGGCTAATCGTTGCGCCATAGATTTTTCGTTTCTTTTTCTGGAATAAGAAATTAACCATCGCATGGCGGTGGAAATTTTTCTGTCCGGACGAATTTGGTTTGGGATTTGAAATGTAGCACCACCTACTCTTCGGCTTCTTACTTCAACGTGAGGCATTACATTAGATAATGCATCTTTCCAAGTTTCTAAAGCTGATTTTTCATCGTCTTGTTTCTTTTCTTCTACAATGTCAATTGCATCGTAGAAAATTTTAAAAGCGACTGATTTTTTACCATCATACATCATCATGTTAACAAACCTAGTTACTAACTGGTCATTAAATTTTGGATCCGGTAAAAGAGGTCTTTTTTTAGCCTGTTTTTTTCTCATGTCTTCCTTGTTAAGTTTTTGTTTTGGTTATAAAGTGTTTGTTAGATTCAAACCTAACAACCTCCTACTAACGTAAAACGGTTTTTACTTTTTAGGGCGTTTTGCGCCGTATTTAGATCTTCTTTGCGTTCTACCTGCAACACCAGCGGTGTCCAAGGCTCCACGAACGATGTGGTATCTAACTCCCGGCAAATCCTTTACCCTTCCACCTCTAACCAATACTATCGAGTGCTCTTGTAAATTGTGACCCTCTCCTGGGATGTATGCGTTTACTTCCTTTCCATTGGTTAACCTTACCCTTGCTACTTTACGCATTGCAGAGTTTGGTTTCTTTGGAGTAGTTGTATATACACGAGTACAAACCCCTCTTCTTTGAGGACACGAATCTAAAGCAGCCGATTTACTCTTCTTGGTTATTTTGGTTCTTCCTATTCGTACTAATTGTGAAATTGTTGGCATATAAAATACTTGTTACAATAATTTAAATATAATATCCCCTCTTTTAAGGGTGGGCAAAGGTAAAAATAAATCTCAATTATTCAAATCTAAAAGAATTAATTTTTACATATTCTTTTTTTTATTTTCCATAAGACAAGAAAAAAGATTGTATTGCGTTACATTTATACCCTTATTCATTCTATTTGAGAACGCATTATTTCCTTTTTTTACTCATTAATATAGGTGTTACTTTTTGTAATTCTTTTTTTGCGCAGGAAATTTATCTAGAAATTTTGGGTAAAGATAGCATTACATCACAGGTCATAAAGAATATGAATTACAAGACGGTTTTTAAGGATTTTAAATCCCTTAAAGCAGAGGTAGATTCTTCTGAAGTAAAACTGCAAAAATTAGGTTATATTAATCTTCAAAAATCAGATTTATTGAAGAAAAATGATAGCACATATTCTGTTTCCTTTGAATTAAAAACAAAATATGAAAAAATACGGCTTTTTTTCCCAGATAACTTTGAACAGCTTGGTTTAACACAAAAAGATTTTCAAAAATTTTCTATGGAAAGTTCCCATACTTATTTTACTGTTGATTTTAAACAAATTGAATTCACTTTAAATACCCTTAATCATAAAATATCAGAAATGGGATTTCCTTTTACTTATTTGCAATTAAAGGAGCTAAAACCCACTCTCGATACTATACCTACTATAGAAGCGCAGTTAGTAATTGTAACTGACACCAAACGTAAAATTACCGAAATTGAGATAAAAGGATATGAAAAGTTTCCAACATCCTTTTTAAAATATACTTTAGGCATCAAAAGGGGAATGCTTTTTCAAAAGCAAAAAATTACAGAAAAAAGCAACTTGCTCCAAAATTTAGGATTTGCAAAGAACACCAAAGCTCCTGAAGTTTTATTCACCAAGGAGGAAACCAGATTGTACCTTTATATAGAGAAAAAAAACAATAATTTCTTTGATGGTATTTTAGGTTTTGCTACTAAGGAAGATTCAAAAAAGTTGGAATTTACCGGTTATCTAGATTTGGTTTTAAATAACAATCTTAACTATGGTGAAAAATTTGCAATAAATTATAGAAATGACGGCAATGAACAACAGCAATTTAGCGTAAATGCCGAACTTCCTTATTTGTTTAAAAGCCCGGTTGGATTGGAATTAGAATTACAATTTTTTAAAAAAGATAGCACCTATCTAACTGTAGAAAAACAAATTTTAGCTAACTATCCATTTAATACCAACACCAAATTGTTCATAGGATACAAAGATTATGAATCCACCAATCTTCTTGACGAACTAATAACTGGTGAACTAGTTACTGATTATACCTCTGCCTTTTTTATTTTTGGAGGGCAATTTACAAAACAACAAAACAATAGCCTTTTTCCTATAAAAACTACTGCTAGAATAAGTAATGAAATAGGATCGAGAAAAATTGGGGATTTGAGTACAAACCAATTTCGCACAAAAGTATTGGCTAACCATATCTTTCAATTAAATGATTTCAATAGTATCTACCTAAACAACCAAACAGAAATAGTATCTAGTGATACCTTCCTCATCAATGAATTAGTTCGTTTTGGAGGAATAAACAGTATAAGAGGTTTTGATGAAAATAGTATAAATGCTTCTATGTTTTCAGTTTTAAACACAGAATATAGATATCAATTGGGCAATGATGCCTATATCCACACCATTATGGACATTGCCTATTTTGAAAATAAAATAACCCCCGCAAAAAGTCAATTGTATAGCTTTGGCATAGGCTTAGGTATGAGTACCAAAGCCGGAATATTTAAATTAAACATAGCTAATGGCAAATTAAAAGACCAATCCTTTAAGTTATCTAACACAAAAATACACCTCAGTTTAACTACTGTATTTTAAAAAAAAGTTAACACCACATTAAGCCCAGGTTAACAAATTCCCAAATTTTAAGACGAAAAAGTTGTTTAATAAAGTTTAAAACAAGACTTTTGCACTCGGTTAATTAAAATAAATTAAAAAATGAGAACAAAGTTTGGTGGAATTATTACGCTTTTTCTAGCGTTTGTAGTGCAACTCACGTTTGCACAGGAAAAAACAATCTCAGGAACAGTAGCTGATGACTTAGGTCTCCCGCTCCCTGGAGTTAATATTATAATCAAGGGAACCAAAACAGGAACCCAATCTGATTTTGATGGAAATTACTCCATCAAAGTAGAAGTTGGCAAAACCCTAACTTTTAGTTATATAGGGTATAAAACAATTGAACAACCTGTTATAGCCTCAACAACTAATATTTCAATTACTATGATAGCTGATGCTGCTATACTTGATGAAATTGTCGTTACCGGTTATTCTAACAGAAATCAAACAGTACAATCCTCAGCTGTAGTGTCAATATCTGCATCAGATATTACACAATCACCTACTTCTACAAGTATTGACAACTTACTTCAAGGAAAGGCCGCAGGGGTTCAAGTAACTGCTGCAAACGGAAAACCGGGTCAAGGTGCTTTCGTTCGTATTAGAGGTACAGGATCTTTAGTTGCTGGTGCTTCTTCACCATTATATATTGTAGATGGTGCTCCTATTAGAGAACAAGACTTAAATTCTATTGGTAATGAAGACATTGAAAACATTACTATTTTAAAAGATGCTGCTACTACTGCTCGTTATGGTTCCAGAGGGGCTAACGGGGTTGTGGTAATTACAACTAAAAAAGGGAATAGAAATAGAGATGCTATCATACGATACAGCTCTAGATATGGTACAGTTTCTAAAATTGAAGACAACTTTACCATGATGGATGCTACGCAAAAAATGCAATATGAAGCAGAAATGTATGCGTTAGGAATTAATGCTGCAGGTAGCAGGCCGGGTGTTTTAACAGAACCTGGATCTCCAGAAAGAGCATTTTTACTTGCTAATGAAGTAGATTGGCAAGATGTTATCTTAAAAGATGGTGTTATCCAATCTAACAACATTTCCATTTCAGGTGGTGATGAAAAATCAGATTACTTTTTCTCTGTTGGTCACGACAGAAATACTGGAATCATTGATAATATAAATGGTTTTGAAAGACTAAACACAAGATTAAATGTAAACTTCGACGCCAAAGAGTGGTTAACACTTGGTGTTAATGTAGGATACTCCAGATCTTTAAGTGATGAACCTAGAGATAGAAATAACGTACAAAACCCATTTAGAGCAATGTATATTTACAATGCTTACGAAACTGAATTTCTTTTAAATGAAGATGGTACGCCACAGTTAGATAGTGAAGGCAATCCTATTTACAACCCAACCCACCAAGGATTCCCTATAAGAGGGGCAATCCTTTCTGAACCGGAAAATACCATTACCAATGTTACTCTTGCTAATGTTAGCGCATTGGTTAAATTTAATAAAAACTGGAGTTATACCCTTAACACAGCTGTAAACCACGTAAACTTAAGAAGAGAAAGTTATTCAAAACCAGGTGGAATCTTACAAAATATCATTGGAGATCCTAATTTTCCCGGTTTAAAAACTGATAATGGCGCACAACGCTTAGATTTTACTATTAGTAACCGATTGAATTACCAACTGAATTCAACTACCGGGCATAATTTAAATGTTTTAGGCTTATTTGAGTACAATTTAAACGAAAATAACTTTTACAGAGTTACCAGTAGAGGTTTTCCTTCAGCACAGTTATCTACCCAGATAAATGCAGCTGAGGTAACTGTAGGAACTACCAACAGAAATAGACTTACTTTAGTATCTTACGGTGCTTTTGCCGATTACGATTACAAAGAAAGATATTTAGCAAGTGCCTCCATTCGTTATGATGGTTCTTCTAATTTTGGTTCAGGTAAACAATTTGGTACTTTTTATAGTGGAAGTATTGGTTGGAACATCGCCAAAGAGGACTTTTTTGATGTAAACGCCATCAACGACTTAAAAATTAGGGCCGCTTATGGTACTGTTGGAAACAGATTAGGAATTGATAGATATGCTGCTCAAGATAACGTTTCCTTTGATAGTTATCCCGGAGGTTCCGCTACGATTCCTTCGAATGTTGGAAACCCAAATTTACAATGGGAAACAACAGAAACCTCAAATATTGGACTTGAATTTAATCTGTTTAGCAGAAGAGTAAGAGGAGTTGTAGATTACTTTAAAAGAAACACCACCGACTTATTGTTTAATATCCCAACCGCAGATGAATCCGGTGTAGGTGATTTTGGTGGTAATCTAGGTGAAATTGAAAATACTGGATTTGAATTTTCCTTAGCAGCAGACATTATAAGAAACACAGATTTTACTTGGACCCTAGGTGGCAATGTTTCTTTCTTAGACAATGAAATTATTAGTTTGCCGGATGGTGAAGACATTACCCCTGGTAGTGCATTTAATATTCTTTGGAGAGAAGGTGAGAAAATCAACCTACATTATTTAGTGCGTTATGCCGGAGTAGATCCTGCCAACGGGCAACCATTGTACTTTGGTATTGATGGCAACACCTATACCGCACAAGGTTTAATTGATAATTTTGATGAAGGTACCGACCATAGAGTACTTGATGGAAGATCAACCATTGCAGACCTTGAAGGAGGTTTTTATTCGAACCTTGTGTATAAAGGATTTGGATTACGAACTGATTTTGTTTTCAAATCAGGTAATTACATAAACAATTTTGTGCGTAATGCTATCGAAACAGATGGTGGCAGCATAAACGGTAACCACCACGTTGGCGCGTTTAATTACTGGAAAGCTCCAGGAGATACCAATGTACTTCCAAACCCAATTTTTAATGCAGAAAATATAGATTCTGACAGATTTCTTGAAAAAGGAGATTACATTCGTTTAAGAAACGTAACGCTTTCTTATAATTTTCCAAAGAATTTACTAGAAAAAAGCCCTATCAGTTCCCTTCGTGTATATGCACAAGGTCAAAACCTGTTAACATTTACAGATTTCTTTGGCGATCCCGAAGTAGGTATTTCTTCCGGTGAAACAATTAACTTTGTAAACACAGTTGCTCCTGGAGAAGCTACTTTATTTAGCTACCCTCAAACAAAATCAATTCAAGTTGGTTTAGACGTAAGTTTCTAATATTAAAATAAAAATTAAAATGAAAAATATACTTAATAAAATTGCAATTTTCGCTCTAATACTAGGAAGCTTTGCTTCTTGCGATCAAGAGTTAGATCAATTACCATTTGATGAGTTTGCCTCAGAAAATGCGTTTATTACTGCAGCAGATTTTGAAAATGGAATACGAGGTGTCTATAGTGCCTTAACCAGAGCCTCTTACTACGGAAGTAGTGATGCCGGTTCTATGCTAAGTGCACCAGATGTAATGTCAGATAATGTGATACTTACCTCTAGAGGAAGACAATCTAAAGCAACCCTTCACAACTGGGAATACCTTCCTGCTAGTACCATGAGAGGTCTTTATTTTGATGCATATACTGTAATATTCAGAGCAAATAATCTTTTAAAATTTGCAGAAGATTTTGAAGGAGATAACAAAGCAAATATTGTAGCAGAGGCAAAAGCACTAAGAGCACTAGCTCACTTTGATTTGGTTAAAGTTTTTGGTAAAATTCCGACACAATCTGCTGATGCTAATGGCAGTTTAGGTATTGCTTACATGACAGAACCGGATCCTTTAGCAGAACCTGCTAGAATGACGGTAGGTGAAGTGTATCAAAACATTATTGCTGATTTAACAGATGCTGCTGCCGGAATCAATGCTACAAATCCTACGGGAAGAATGGGTAAAGATGCTATTAATGTGTTATTATCTAGAGTGTACTTATATAATGGTGAATGGCAAAAAGCAATTGATGCAGCTAATAATGTAACTACACCTATAGCACCAAGAAATTCAGTTGTTGGGGTTTGGGAAGACACTAACCAAGCAGGGTTGACCTTCTATATTCCAAATGATGCTACTGTACTAAATCTTAATATTGGAGTAACTTGGAGTCAAGGTGGTGTAAACAACCTAATTCCTGAGTATGCTGTTTCATTTGAATTTTTCAACAAATTTGCAGCAGATGATATTCGTAAAGAAGCCTACACCTTTGCCGGTCAAAATACTGCCAATGCACTACAATGGAATGCTATTAAAAAATTATTCGGAAGACCCGGACAAAGTAATGGTCTAGTAGATTTCAAAATTTTAAGAGCAGAAGAAGCCCTACTTAACAAAGCAGAAGCACAATATGAGTTAGGCCAAACCGGACCAGCATTAATTACTTTAAATCTTTTAAGAGCACAAAGATATCTAACTCCACCAAGTGGTGAAACCGGTGTTGCCATTCGCGATGCTATTCGTTTAGAAAGACGTTTAGAGTTTGCTTTTGAATACCAACGTTTCTTTGATCTTAAAAGATGGGCATTACCAGTACAAAGAACAAATGATGGCGATTTAGCTGATGGCACAGGTTCCCCTTCCATTAACCAAAGTTTACCAGCTGGCAGTTTTAAATTTCAATTGCCCATTTCAACAACAACCATCGATTTAAATCCTAACATCGTTCAAAACCCAGGATATTAATTTTAATAAATATACATTATGAAAAAAATAAAATATATAGTTTCCATACTTGTAATAGCAATTTTAGCTTCCTGTGAGACTTATGATGATTATAATGCTGATCGCCCAACTATCGTAAGATTTAGCGACATCATTCAACCAGACCCACCAGTAAATCCGCCACATAATGCTAATTTGTTTTTTAAAGATGGCGTAATTACCATGTCGAGAGAACTTGGCGTATTTGTGTCTAATGTATCTGATACAGACAGGACTTTCAATGTAACATTTGATGCGGCATTGACAGAGGTTAATCCAGAGAATTTCACTTTTGATGCTACAGTAACTATACCGGCAAACCAAAGAAGAGGTTCTTTTACTTTTACAGGAAATGATATTTCTTTAACCAGTACATTTCAAAAAGTAGTTCTTGTTTTTGTTGATGATGCTTCTTATATTAATGAGGTTTCCTTTACATTTAATATGAAATCTACAAATTAATTTTTATAAACCTTAATTAATAAATCGTCTAAAAAGAAATTTTTAGACGATTTTTTTTGTTAATAATTATTCCTTCCATTCACCATACAATAATATTGGTAAGTTGCTTAGCCTCTTTAATACTTGATAAATATCTTGTTTTTAGTGAAAGAGTAAATTATTTGAGCTTACTTCATTTACCTTTTTAGGTTACTAACAAATTAACGCCCATTAATTACCTTAGTTAAAACTTTTAAAATTGTGTGCCCCTATTATACGGTCACATTTTTAATATTTTTAAACACAAAGATTGAAGAAACCTGCACTTTACAAATAATTCAAGTATTTTTAATTGCTAATTTTAACATTAAATAACCATTTGTTAACCTAAATTGTAGTTTTAGAAAAAATAACCTACCTAAATGTTGTGTATTTAACTTTTTTTTGTGACTTTTGGCTTTGGCTAATTCAAATAAATTATAAAAATGAGAACAAAGTTTAGTGGAATTTTAACGCTTTTATTAGCGTTTGTCGTGCAACTCACGTTCGCACAAGAAAAAACAATCTCAGGAACGGTGGCTGATGACACAGGTCTTCCGCTTCCGGGGGTTAATATTATAGTTAAAGGAACTAATACAGGAACCCAATCAGATTTTGATGGAAAATACTCCATTAAAACTAGCGTTGGGCAAACTTTAGTATTTAGTTTTATTAGCTTTAAGACAGTGGAAATGGCGGTTACAGCAGCTACCAGCTCGCTAAATGTACAGATGGTAACCGATGCTGAAGAACTTTCACAAGTAATTGTAACAGGCTTTGCCGTAAAAAGAGAGAAAAAAGCTCTTGGGTATGCTGTGAGTGAAGTTGCTGCTGAAAGTATCGAGCAACGCTCTGAAGGGGATGTTGCCAGAGTACTTTCCGGGAAAAGTTCCGGTGTTGTTATTAACAATACCAGTGGTATTTCCGGTTCAGCTACAAACATTAACATTAGAGGATATAACTCTATAAGTGGTAGCAACCAACCTCTATTCATAGTGGATGGTGTACCTTTTTCAAATGACACTAACCCTAATGGTAACTTCTTAACCGGTAATAGTGGTTCCAGTCGTTCCTTAGATTTAGACCCTAACAACATTGAAAGTATTTCAGTACTAAAAGGGTATAGTGCGGCTACTTTGTATGGTTCTGAAGGTAAAAATGGGGTAATCCTTATTACTACTAAAGCAGGAAGCGTATCTAATACCGTTAAAAAAACAGAAATTTCTGTAATTCAATCTGTTTTTACTAATGAAATAGCATCCCTTCCTGATTATACCAAAAAATATGGAAATGGTTTTGACCAGGCTTTTGGTAATTTCTTCAGTAACTGGGGACCCGGTTTCTTTGCAGATGGTCTAGGTGGGTATCTTGAACCTTCAAGTGGTATAAATCCTGATGGTACTTTTCCTCATCCATATTCAAGAGCTGGATTAGCAGATGTATTCCCAGAATTTCAAGATGCTGTTCTCCCTTGGAAGGCAGTCCCAGACCACGTTAAGGATTTCTTTAGAGATGGATTATCTTTAAATACTTCTGTAAATATTGCAGGTGGTTCTGACGATGGAAAATACAATTATAATTTTAGTTATGGGCGTCTAGAAGATGAAGGTTTTACACCCGGTAACAAAACAACTAGAAACAATTTTAGTGTGGGAGGTAGAGCCATTTTAACAAATAAATTTACGTTAAGTGGTACGTTAAATTATGCAATAACCGACTTTATTACTCCTCCGGTAGCATTTAGTAATGGCTCTTCTGCTCAAAATGGTTTATCTGTCTTTGGAGATTTATTTTATACTCCTACTAATTTACCATTAATGGATTTACCTTTTCAAAATCCATTAACAGGACAAAGTGTATATTACCGTGCAGATGACCGTATTGTAAACCCTAACTGGATTGTAAATAACTCGCACGTAAGTCAATTAACCAATCGTTTCTTTGGCTCTAATATGCTAGCTTACGAAATAAATGAAAACTTAAATATTTCCTACCGTGTAGGTATCGATTTATATTCAGAAAACACCGAAGTTGCTACAAATCGTGGCGGTGGATTTCCTGCTGATATTGATTTAGGAGAATATACCACATACAATAGCACAAACACCATTTGGGATCATAACTTTATGTTGAATGGAAGCTATAGTCTTACGGATGATTTAGGATTAAATTTTACCGTGGGTGCAACCTCAAAATCTGAAAATTTTGAACGTTTCGGTATCCGAAGTGTAGATCAGATTGTTTTTGACGTGTTTAGACACTTTAACTTTAGAACGCAAACTCGTTTAAACTTTAATGACAATAACATTCAAAATACTAATTTCAGAAATATTAATGGAGTTTATGGTCAAGCAGATTTTGATTATAAAAATTACTTATACTTAAACTTATCTGCCAGAAATGACTGGGTTTCATCTCAAATAGATAATTCGCAATTCTATCCTAGCGCAAGTTTATCTTTTCTTCCATCGGTAGCATTTCCAGATATTAAATCTACAAACGGAATTAACTACCTTAAATTAAGAGGAAGTTATGGTACTTCTGCAGGTTTTGCGAGCGGATTCCCCATATCAAATACATTAAACCTTAACCCAAATTTCTTTAATAACGGCTCGGGTTCTTTTATATCCAATACTACAAATGCTCGATTGGGAAATCCAAAATTAAAACCCGAATTATATGAAGAAATAGAAATTGGTTTGGAAACTAAATTCCTAGACAATAGAGTTTCTTTAGATTTTTCTTATTATGACAGACAAACAACAGATTTAATTACGGATCGTGACCTACCTCCATCAACCGGATTTAGTTTTACGCAAGTAAATATTGGTAAATTAGATGGTTATGGTTTTGAGGTAGATTTAGCTATCAATCCTGTTCGCAATGAAGGAACCGGATTTAACTGGAACATTAATACCAACTATACCAAATACAGAACCACCGTTACAGATCTTGGTCTAGATGATGTAAGTCAAATTGTATATTCTGGCTTTACTAATCTTGGTAATGCCGCTATTGAAGGAGAACCTTTTAGTACCATTGTGGGAACCTCTGTTCTTCGTGATGAAAATGGAAATTTTGTAGTAGATGCAACTGGTAACTATGTAGAAGCACCTGGTGTAAACATTATTGGTGATGCTACACCTGATTTCATTGTAAACGTTTCCAATAGTGTGTCTTGGCGAGGCTTTAATTTAAGTTTCTTGGCCAGTTATACGCACGGAGGAGACATCTACTCAGGTACTATTGGTGGCTTGCTTGCAAGAGGTATTACTGAAGACACTAATGACAGGTTAAACACATTTATACTGCCAGGTGTTAAAGAAGATGGAACTCCAAATGATATTCAAATAAATGCCTCTGGTTATTACTTTGATAACTTAGGTTTTGGTCCTAATGAATTACAGGTTTATGATGCTTCAGTCATTCGTTTAAATGAAGTGTCTTTAGCCTACGATGTACCTAAACAATTTCTAGACAATACGCCGTTTGGGTCTGTATCTTTCACTTTTGCCGGATATAACCTATATTATGATGCCATAAACACTCCAGACCATATTAACTTTGATCCAAACGTTATAGGAGTTGGAGTTGGTAATGGTAGAGGTCTAGATTTTATCAACGGTCCTAGTGGAAAACGTTTTGGTTTCACTGTAAAAGCAACATTCTAAAAAAAAATAAGATGAAAAAAATAAAAATAATTATACTGGCTTGCATTGGGCTGTTCATGTTTAATTCCTGTGAAACTACAGATTTAAATTTAACAGAAAACCCTAATGCCCTTGTCCCACTTCAAGCAGATGTAGAATTCTTCTTGAATGATATTCAAATAAGTTTTGCAAGAACCGTAAACACATTTGGCTCTTTTGGAAGCGAAACCACACGTATTGAATATATGTTTGGCGGTGGTGGTAACTACCAAACTGCATATAGCGATGTTAACTTTAGCGGGGTTTGGGAAAACTCCTACCAACGTATTATTAAAGACATACGTACCATGAATCCTTTGGCTGAAGAAGTAGGACTAAACAAACATATTGGGGTAGGAAAAGTAATTGAAGCATACCTTATGATGACCCTTGTAGATTATTTTGGAGATGTGCCTTACTCTGAAGCTTTTAATGAAAATATCCTAGCTCCAAAGTTAGATTCCGGTGCATCCGTTTATGCCGCCGTACTTAATTTATTGGATGAAGCTATCGCAAATTTTGCTATTGAAAGTCCTAATTTAACAAATGACTTCTACTATAATAACGATTTTACGAAATGGACAAAACTAGCCAATACCTTGAAAATGAAAGTCTATATCCAAACTCGTTTGGTAGATGGTGGTGCAATCAATGCTTTTCAACAAATTGTTAATTCTGGAAATTACTTGACTGACAATGCAGATAACTTTGTGTTTAACTATGGTACTGAAAACGTTGACCCGGATTCACGTCACCCTGGTTATGCAGCTGAATACCAATCTACAGGTGCAACAGGATATGCATCTACTTGGTTAATGGATTTAATGTTAAACGATAAATCCATACCGGATCCTCGTATTCGTTACTACTTTTACAGACAACGTAACACAGTTCCAACGAATCCTAATCAACAAGCTGAATTAATAAGATGCGCCGTTGAACCAATTCCGGCACATTATGCTGCTATAGGAGCTGTTTACTGTTATCCGGGATATCCTAACCCAGCTGCTGGATTTGGATATTGGGGTAGAGATCATGGTAACAGAGAAGGTATTCCACCAGATGCTCGTTTAATTACAGCTCTTGGTATTTATCCTGTAGGTGGCCGTTTTGACGATAACACTTTTCAAGGTATCAACGGTATTTTTAGAGGAGCCTTAGGTCAAGGAATTACGCCCATAGTACTTAGTTCTACTGTAGATTTTTGGAGAGCAGAAGCCTCTTTATTTGGTGGTTCCGGTAATGCTACTTCTTTAGTAGCTAGTGGTATTCAAAAATCAATAACCCTAGTAAGAAGTTTTGCAGCAAGAAGTGCAGATCCTACACGTCCAATAAACACTGCTTTTATTCCGCCCCTTTCCGATGATGCTACATATATAGCTGAAGTTACAGCCAGATTGAATGCAGCAGCAGGAAATGCAGAAAAATTAGACGTAATTGCGAAAGAATTCTTTATTTCTTTAAAAGGTAATGGTATAGATGCCTTCAACTTTTACAGAAGAACAGGTGCGCCAAGAGATATACAACCGCATTTAGAGCCAAATCCGGGTGGATTTATACGTTCGCATTTTTATCCTGCTAACGAAGCAAATAACAATTCAAACGTTCCACAAAAACCGAACGTAACCCAACGTGTGTTCTGGGATACTAATCCGGAAACCGGTTTTCCACAAAACAATTAAAAAAGTAACACTATGAAAAATATATTTTTTAAATCAACCTTATTCACTATTGTCCTTCTCTTCTTTGCATGTAGTGATACAGACAACTTAGTAATAGATAATGTTACTGACAATACTACCTCTGGCGGTATCTTAAGAACATTAGAAGAGAGTACCGATTTACCTATTGGTTTGCCGGACTCAGCAGTACATTTGCTCCTTGAAATTCAAGATGCCGAAGACGGTAATTTATCGGACAAAATTAATGTTTATGCAAGTTTTACAGACATTGTAAATGCCGGTACAAATAACCGAGATGAAGTATTGATGGGAACTATTCCAAGTTCAGCATTTATACTTGGTAATAGATTACCTCAGGCAGAAGTAAATGTAACCCTTGTAGAATTGCAAACTGCATTAAATCTTACTTCAGATGATTTTACCGGTGGTGACCGTTTTGTAATACGCGTTGAACTTGTCTTTAAAGATGGTAGAAGATGGAGTAATGATAACGCTTCTCAAACAGTATTAGGTAATTTATTTTTAAATTCTCCTTTTGTTTATGATGCAAATGTTATTTGTCCTGTGCCGGAAGATTATTTAGTAGGTAATTATCTAATGGAGAAAACAAGTGCTGAAGAAGATCCTTTCTTCCCTGCTTTCGGACAAGCATTTTCTTCTACAGGTCAGATAGTCAATATTACTGCCAGTGGCTCACAAAGAAATTTTGAGTTTTCATATTATCCTGATCCTCTAGGCACACAAACTGGTCAAACTGATCCTGGTTTTGCATCCTCTTATAACATGAAACTTACTTTTTTATGTGGTAATATAGAAGCTTTAGGCACCATAATGACCGGTTCTCTTGGATGTGGAAGTGGATCTATAGGTCAGAAAAATGCAATACCTCCATCACAATACGATTTAAGTAATGATACTGTTGTTATTGTTAATATTCTAGATTTTGAACCAGATGGTGGTTGTGATACAGGAAATTATCCTGTTACACTTAGATTTACTAAACAGTAAAAACTAAAAAAAATATTTACTAAAAACACCTGCCTAGAGCAGGTGTTTTTTTTGCTTAAAAAATTTGGTTTTAATATATATATATTAGCATCTTATTAACCAGTTAAATATTAAATTATGAATAAAAAACTATTATTGTTAGTCAGTATGGCAGTAACTCAATTTGTATTTTCCAATGAACCCGTTTATCCAAATTATCTAGGCACTGAGGATATTACTCTCTTAGAATCAGAGTTTGTTAAAAAAATGAACAGTGAAGTACTAATTAATGATATTGAATCAAAATTCATTTCATTGTTTGATAAAGTTACTCAAGTTAACGCACAATATTCAAAAGAAAACGGTTATTATTATCTTGTTTTTGGTGTAAAGTCTAATCTTTCTAAAGTAGAACTACTAAAAATTGAAGAAGAAGATATTATTAATAATAAATATTCCTATATAAATTTTGAAAAAATAGAAAATAAATCAACTGTAGAATTTTGTGGTTATAATAATTATCCAGTCTCAAACCCCTGTCATTTACCTTTTTGTAGTCTTATACTAAATAATAATGTTTGTTTGAATATTAAATGCGGTATTTGGGATGGCATTCAATGTCAAGTATATTAAAATTTTATCTATAAACAGGATATTAACCCTAATTGTTTTCTGCTACATTTAAATGTATTAAGCAATTAAAACAAATAAATTTATTCATTGTTGTCCGATAAAAATCTAAACTACTAAAAAAATCTTTGTTAGCGGTTTATTTTATTGAATTGTGCGTTGTATTTGAAAATAGAACCTCCCTATGGGTCAAAAAGGCTTAACTGGTTTCTGT
>Ga0210023_1000009_pt1 | contig 168633 bp, 155 predicted proteins | sample CryGeymeta201524_FD_183987 | JGI IMG/M metagenome (GOLD analysis project Ga0210023, IMG submission 183987) | Groundwater microbial communities from Crystal Geyser aquifers in Utah, USA - Crystal Geyser metaG 2015-24 (SPAdes) (version 2) | ecosystem: Environmental > Aquatic > Deep subsurface >... | reverse complement strand
GTTTTGATAAAACAGAATACATTAACGACAATTATCAAATTCCAGCGGAATTATGTAACAGTCTTTTTTAGTGATTATTGATTTTTAATGAAAAAGAGATATTGTGAAAATGATATCTCTTTTTTTTATATAATATTTAACAAAACTAACAAATATGTTATTTTTTTTATCATATTCTTAAATTTTATAAATATTTTTAATTATCAACTAAAAAAACTATATTTGTTGCAGTTAAAATAAAAATTATGTTGCAAGAAACCAATACTGCTACTTCACAAGAAATTTCATTTGACGATTTTAAAAAAGAAGTCTTAAACGATTATAAAATCGCCAAGATTAGCAGAGAGTGTAGTTTATTAGGCAGACGTGAGGTTTTAACAGGAAAAGCCAAATTCGGAATTTTTGGCGACGGAAAAGAAGTGCCTCAATTAGCCATGGCTAAAGCTTTCAAAAAAGGGGATTTCAGATCAGGATATTATCGAGATCAAACTTTCATGATGGCAATTGGCGAACTCTCTGCTCAACAATTTTTTGCAGGTTTATACGCTCATGCTGATATTAATGCAGATCCAATGTCTGCAGGAAGACAAATGGGAGGCCATTTTGCAACCCATAGTTTGAATGAAGATGGAAGTTGGAAAAATCTTACAAAACAATACAATTCAAGTGCTGATATTTCTCCAACTGCTGGTCAAATGCCTCGTTTATTGGGATTAGCACAAGCCTCAAAAATTTACAGAAACGAAAAAAGCGTTCAAAAAAATACCAATTTTTCCATCAATGGCAATGAAGTTGCTTGGGGAACTATTGGAAATGCGAGTACTAGCGAAGGATTATTTTTTGAAACCATCAATGCTGCTGGAGTATTACAAGTTCCCATGATAATGAGCGTTTGGGATGATGAATATGGAATTTCAGTTCATGCAAAATATCAAACAACTAAAGAAAGTATATCAGAGATTTTAAAAGGATTTCAACGTGATTTTAAAAATAATGGCTATGAAATCTTTGTGGTAAATGGTTGGGATTATGTCCAATTGATGGACGTTTATCAAAAAGCAGCAACGATAGCAAGAGAAGAACACGTTCCTGTATTGATTCATGTTAAAGAACTGACACAGCCTCAAGGTCACTCAACTTCAGGTTCTCATGAACGTTACAAAGAAAAAGAGCGTTTGCAATGGGAAAAAGACCACGATTGTATCACCAAATTTCGGGAATGGATTTTAGAATTTGAATTAGAAACTGAAAACGGTGAAATTTTTCGTTTTGTAACATCGGAAGAAGAATTAATTTTGATTGAAAAAGAGGCAAAAAAAGAAGTTACAAATGCCAAAAAAGATGCTTGGAATGCCTATCTGAACGATATAAAAATAGACCTTTCCAAAGCCGTAAAAATCTTAGAAAACGTTGTTCAAAAAAGTAAAAACGGCACTTTTATCAATAAATATAAAACTGATTTAGAAAAACTTGTTGAACCTACTAGAAAAGATATTTTGTCAACTGTAAGAAAATCATTACGCTATTTAAAAGATGAGGATTTTCTTGAAAAAACAGCTTTGATACTGTTTATAAAAACATCTTTAGAAACCGCTTTTGATAAATATTCCTCACATCTGACAAATAGTACTGAAAAAAGTGTTTTGAAAATTGCTGAAATACATCCCACATATTCTCAAGAAAAAAATAGTGTAGATGGCAGGATTGTAATGCGAGATAATTTTGATGCCATTCTTGAAAAACATCCACAGTTGTTGATTTTTGGAGAAGATGCAGGCTATATTGGTGATGTTAATCAGGGTTTAGAGGGCTTGCAAGAAAAATACGGCAATATTAGAGTTTCGGATACAGGCATCAGAGAGGCAACCATTATTGGCCAAGGAATTGGCTTGGCAATGCGTGGTTTGCGCCCGATTGCAGAAGTGCAATATCTGGATTATTTGTTATATGCGCTTCAAATCATGAGTGATGATTTGGCAACATTGCGTTATCGAACTTTTGGAAAACAAAAAGCACCTTTAATCGTAAGAACTCGTGGTCACAGATTGGAAGGAATTTGGCATGCTGGCTCACCTTTGGGTGGCATTATCAATACAATGAGAGGAATTCATGTATTAGTTCCTAGAAACATGACAAAAGCTGCAGGATTTTACAACACTTTGTTAGAAGGTGATGATCCAGCTTTGGTGATTGAGTGTTTGAATGGGTATCGTTTGAAAGAGGAATTACCAACAAATCTTGGCGAATTTAAAACCCCAATTGGCGTGGTTGAAACCATCAAAAATGGTTCAGATATAACAGTTGTTTCTTATGGATCAACTTTGAGATTGGTAGAAGAAGCTGCCAAAGAATTGCAACAAGTTGGTATTGATGTAGAAATTATTGATGCCCAAAGTTTGTTGCCTTTTGATATCAATCACGATTGTATAAAAAGTGTGATGAATACCAATAAATTATTGGTTGTTGATGAAGATGTTCCTGGAGGAGCTTCCGCTTACATTTTACAAGAAATTTTGGAAACACAAAATGCTTACGAATATTTAGACAGCAAACCTGCAACTCTCACTGCAAAAGCCCACAGAACTGCTTATGGTACTGATGGTGATTATTTTTCAAAACCTTCTATAGAAGATATTTTTGAGAAAGTTTACGAAATCATGTTTGAAAGCAATCCTCACAAATTCAAGAGTTTGTATTAATATAAAAAATAAAAACCTCCAAAATTTGGAGGTTTTTATTTAATCAAATTTCTTAGCATTTGCTACTTTTTGCTTTGTCAAAGCTACTTCAATGACTTGTTTCATGTCAGAAACATAATGAAAAGTTAGTCCTTTTAAATAACTTTCTTTGATTTCAAGAATGTCTTTTCTGTTGTCTTCACACAAAATAATTTCTGTGATATTGGCTCTTTTGGCTGCTAAAATTTTCTCTTTAATTCCACCAACAGGAAGCACTCTACCTCTCAAGGTAATCTCACCAGTCATGGCCAATTTATTTTTTACTTTTCTTTGAGTGTATGAGGAAACTAAAGAAGTTAACATTGTAATTCCTGCACTTGGGCCATCTTTTGGAGTAGCCCCTTCAGGAACGTGAATATGAACATTGTATTTTTCTAAAATTTCAGGTTTGATACCAAATTCTTCAGCATGTGATTTGATATATTGTAATGCAATTGTGGCAGATTCTTTCATCACAGTTCCTAAATTTCCTGTAATTGAAAGCAGTCCTTTTCCTTTGGATAGAATTGATTCTATAAACAAAATATCACCGCCAACACTTGTCCAAGCCAAACCTGTGACTACGCCTGCAACTCCATTATTTTCATATTTATCCATATTTCTTGGTGTTCCTAAAATCTCTTCAATTTTTTCTGAAGATAAAACTACCTCGTACTTTTCTTCCAAAGCAATAGATTTTGCTACAAAACGAACCACCTTTGCGATTTGTTTTTCCAAACCACGAACTCCAGATTCACGAGTATAACCCTCAACAATTTGCTCAATTTGTGTTTTTCCTAATTTCAAGTCTTTTGAAGTGATGCCATGCTCTTTGAGTTGTTTTGGAACTAAATGCTTCTTTGCAATCTCAATTTTTTCTTCAATAGTATATCCTGAAACGTTAATCATTTCCATTCTATCTCGCAAAGCCCAAGGAATTTGACTCAAATTATTAGCTGTTGCGATAAAAAGTACTTTTGATAAATCATATCCAACCTCCAAGTAATTGTCATAAAAAGACTCATTTTGTTCAGGATCTAATACTTCTAACATTGCAGAAGAGGGATCTCCTTGATGACTTTGTCCTAGTTTGTCAATTTCATCCAATACAAAAACAGGATTTGAAGAGCCTGCTTTTTTCAAATTATGAATTAAACGCCCAGGCATGGCTCCAATATAGGTTTTTCTGTGACCACGAATTTCAGCTTCATCACGCAAACCACCCAAAGACATTCTCACATATTTTCGTCCCAAAGATTCAGCAATTGATTTTCCTAAAGATGTTTTTCCAACTCCTGGAGGACCATATAAGCACAAAATTGGAGATTTCATGTCACCTTTTAGTTTTAAAACTGCCAAATGTTCAATAATTCTCTCTTTTACTTTTTCTAACCCAAAATGGTCTCTGTCTAGGATCTTTTGAGCACGTTTTAAATCGAACTTATCTTGCGTAAATTCTCCCCAAGGCAACTCTAATAGCAATTCTAAATAACTTCTTTGCATGCCATATTCGGCAGCTTGAGGGTTCATTCTTCGCAAACGTTGCAACTCTTTATCAAAAGTATTTCCAACTTCTTTAGTCCATTTTTTTGATTTGGCAAGAAGTTGCATTTCTTCTAATTCTTGATCATAAGAAACACCCCCCAATTCTTCTTGAATGGTTTTTAATTGCTGATGCAAATAATATTCTCTTTGTTGTTGGTCTAAATCTTCACGAGTTCTTGACTGAATGTCATTTTTTAATTGCAATTTTTGCAACTCTTTATTCAGATTTTTAAGTGTTAGCAATGCACGTTCTTTTAGATTGTCTTTTTCTAAAATTTCTTGTTTTTGTGCAACGCTTAAATCCATATTAGAGGCAATAAAATTGACTAAAAATGAATTTGAATGAATATTTTTAATAGCAAATGAAGCTTCTGATGGCAACATTGGATTTTCTCTGATAACCTCCAAAGCCATTTCTTTGATAGAATCAATAATAACCTCAAACTCCTTGATATCGTCAATTTCACGGTCTTCAACAGCTTCTTTAACAGTCGCTTTTAAGTAAGGTTTTTCATCAATAATTTGGTCTATTTGAAACCTTTTTTTCCCTTGGATAATAATTGTTGTATTTCCATCAGGCATTTTTAAAACACGTAATATTTGTGCTACAACTCCTATTGTGTGAATATCTTTTAAACTTGGCTCTTCAACATCTTCATTTCGCTGAGCAACAACCCCTATAATTTTATTGCCTTTATTTGCGTCTTTTATCAACTGAATTGATTTGTCTCTTCCTGCTGTTATTGGAATCACAACCCCAGGAAATAACACTGTATTCCTCAAAGGAAGAATTGGCAATATTTCTGGAACGCTTTCTTTATTGATAATTTCTTCGTCTTCAGGAGTCATTAAAGGAATCAATTCTGAATCTTCGTTCATTATATTTTGAAACGACAAACTGTCTAATTTAATAATTTTTGTTTTGCTCATTTTATATTTACCTGTCATTCTGACATTGATTTTTAGTTTTTCTAATTACCAATATCTTTCAATTAAATCTAAAGTAATAATAATCAATATTTTAAATAATATTTTTTGGAATAATTTCAATTTAAGTCCAATTGTTATGCCAAATCAAATGAATGTTTTTTAAAAAAAACTTATTTTAGCTCCTAGAATTGTAACAATTAGACTTTAATATAGTCTATTTAAAAAACATTCTTAAATTATAAAACAAAGTAACATAACAAATAGAGTTTTATCTAATTTAAAATTAGATTATTTTGGAATAATTTTTGTTGTTTAACAAGATAAAAATAACCTAACAAAAGTAAAATGAATCAAAAATCGATATTTACAGCATTTATTTTTTTAATTTCCTTGATCTCAAACGCTCAAAATTGGATGGGAAATGGGGATAAAATTAAAGGAAATGGAAAAATTGTCACTATAAATAGAATTATTTCAGAGTATGATGAAATTAATGTAGGTGGTTCTTTTGATGTTCTTCTTGTAAGAGGCAAGGAAGGAAATATCAAAATTGAAGGAGAAGAAAATATTGTTCCGCTTATTGAAACAACCTTGACTGGAAATACTTTACAAATTAAGTTCAAAAAAAATACAAACATTTACACAACCAAAAAATTAATTGTGACAGTTCCTATCACTACTATCAGTAAAATTTCTTTGGGTGGCTCTGGAAATATTAGCAATGAAGGAGTTTTCAAAAGCAACGATTTGTCAGTCTCTTTAGGCGGCTCTGGAAATATTAAATTACAAATTGACACGAACGAATTAAACGCAAATATTGGCGGTTCTGGAAATATTGATTTGTCCGGAAAAACAACTGAATTCAATTCTTCTATTGCTGGATCTGGAAATATTAGTGCTTATGAGTTGATTTCTAAAAATTCAACTGCAACAATTGCTGGTTCTGGAAGTATCAAAACAACTACAACATCAAAAATAAAAGCGAAAGTTGTGGGTTCTGGAAATATTTACTATAAAGGAACTCCTTCTGAAACTGATTTAAAATCTGTTGGTTCAGGTGAAATTATCAATAAAAATTAAGTGAAATTCATGTCATAAAAGTTGCCTCAAAACTCAATTTCGAGGCAATTTTTATTTTTAAAAGTATTCAAATCAAAAATTTCGATATTGCTTTGTGATTTCAAAAACGTGTTCTAAAATTCGTTGATCTTGTTCCTCAAATGCAATATTTCTTCGACTCATTACCACTTTTGCGACTTCAAAAACTTTTTCAGTTTTGTATTCTGTAAAACCTGAAGCTCCTCCCCAACTGAAAGAGGGTATAAAATTTCTAGGAAATCCACTACCAAAAATATTGGCGCTCACACCAACCACAGTTCCTGTATTAAACATGGTATTGATACCACATTTTGAATGATCTCCCATCATTAAACCACAAAATTGCAGTCCAGTTTTGGCAAATCTTCCTGTGTTGTAATCCCACAATTTTACTTCGGCATAATTATTTTTTAAATTGGAATTGTTGGTGTCAGCGCCCAAATTACACCACTCTCCAATTACTGAATTTCCCAAAAATCCATCATGTCCTTTATTAGAAAATCCCATCAAAACCGAGTTATTAACCTCTCCTCCTACTTTACAATGGGGTCCTAAAGTGGTTGCTCCATAAATTTTTGCGCCCATTTTTAAGGTAGCATGTTCGCACATTGCGAAAGGACCTCTCACCACAGAACCCTCCATAATTTCGGCATCTTTTCCGATATAAATTGGTCCTGTTGAAGCATTCAAAAAAGCAAACGTAATTTTAGCACCATCTTCAATAAATATTTTTTCAGGATTGATCGTTTGAACCGTTTTTGGAATTGGTTCTGAGGTTCGTCCTCTGGTAATCAACTCAAAATCTTGGTGAATTGCTTTTTCGTTCATCGCAAAAATATCCCAAGTATTTTTTATTTGAATGATTTCGTCTTCAAATTCAATTTGTGTATACGTCTCAAAATCAACTTCTTCTTGAAAATCTGAAGTGTAAAAAGCAATCACATCATCACCCTTAAAAATCGCTTCGTTTTTTGATAATTTTTGAATTTTTTTTACCAATTTTTTTGTCGGACAAAAAGAAGCATTGATCAAAATATTCTCTTCCAATTCAATCATTGGGTATTTTTCCTCCAAATAATCTTCAGTTATTGTAGATGTTGTAAAACCCAAATAATGTTCCCATTTTTCACGAATTGTTAAAATTCCTATTCGCAAATCAGCTACTGGTTTGGTGAAAGTAAACGGCAAAAGCGAATTTCGAATGTAGCTATCAAATAAAATAAAGTTCATGTTGGTGCCCATTGATGTTTTACAAATTTACTTTATTTAACCAATAAAAAAAATCACTTACAACATTTTTACTCGGAAGATTTTTTTTTGAAAGTTTCTCATTATCAAGTTAATTAGATTTGTATTTTTGACTTATGAAAAAATTTCTTACAATTTTGATTTCAGTAGTGGTTATTGTTACTGTTATCTATTTTAGTTTTATCTATTTTGTAACTTTTAGCGAAGGAGTTCGCTCTGGCGAATTGATCAAAATCAGTAAAAAAGGCGTTCTCTTTAAAACTTGGGAAGGAGAAATCAGTCAGGGCATTTCTGGTGCTCAGATCTTCTCGTTTTCAGTTGAAGATAAGCACAAAGACGTCATTATTGATTTAGAAAAATACCAAGGTAGATATGTAAAACTCAATTATATTGAACGTTACAAAACACTATTTTGGTTGGGTGATTCCAAATATTTTGTTACGAAAGTAACTGAAGAACAGTCTCCTCATTTCAAGCTAAATTAAAAAATATGAGTAAATTTAAATACGTAAATGAATCACAAGTGAGTATAACTCAATTGATGTTGCCTTCAAATTCTAACTTTAATGGCAAAATTCATGGTGGTCATATTTTGAATTTGATGGATCAAATTGCTTTCGCTTGCGCCTCAAAACACTCAGGAGAATATTGTGTAACAGCTTCTGTAAATAAAGTTGATTTCGTAAATCCGATTGAAGTAGGTGAATTGGTCACACTAAAAGCTTCAGTAAATTATACTGGACGAACTTCAATGGTGATTGGCTTGCGAGTTGATTCAGAAAATATTAGAACCGGCGAAACTAAACATTGCAATTCTTCTTATTTTACGATGGTTGCCAAAGATACAGATGGAAAAAGTACGCCAGTTCCGGGGTTAATTTTGACCTCTAAAGCTGAAATTAGACGTTTCGCAAGAAGTATTGTGCGACAACAAGAAGGCAAACATAGAACCTCAAGATTTGACAGAAATACTTTTAAAGTGGAAGATTATTTATCACTTTTTAAAGGAAGTAATTCAAAACTTGAATTAGCATAAACTATTTTTAAATCAGATAAAATACATTTAAATAATGCGAATTGATATCATTTCAGCAGCTCCAAATCTTCTTAAAAGTCCTTTCAATCATTCAATTATTAAAAGAGCACAACAAAGAGGAATTGCAGAAATTATAGTTCATGATTTGCGAGAATATGGTTTGGGAAAATACAAACAAATTGATGACACACAATTTGGAGGTGGTGCAGGAATGATTTTGATGCTGGAACCAATTGTGAATTGTATCAAAAAATTACAATCAGAAAGAACGTATGATGACATTATCTACATGACACCAGATGCAAAAGTTTTAAATCAATCTACAGCAAATTCACTTTCTCTAAAAGAAAATATTTTAATTCTTGCAGGACACTATAAAGGTGTAGATCAGCGAATTAGAGATAAATACATCACCAAAGAAATTTCAATTGGCGATTATGTAATAACAGGTGGTGAATTGGCTGCAGCTGTTTTGGTTGATGCCATAGTGCGATTAATTCCGGGTGCAATTGGCGATGAACAATCAGCATTAACGGATTCTTTTCAAGATAATTTATTGTCACCTCCTGTTTACACAAGACCTGCTGAATTTGAAGGAATGAAAGTTCCGGATATTTTATTATCAGGAAATTTTCCAAAAATTGATGATTGGAGAATAGATAAAGCATTTGAAAGAACTCAAAAAATAAGACCAGATTTGCTAAAAAAATGAATAATTTGAAATCACTTATCAAAAGTAATACTTTGATTTCTTGGGTTATAGGATTTCAAATTTTCCGATTTTTACTACTTCCATTTATGGGTTTAATGCCTCAAGATGCCTATTATTTTTTATATGGACAAAATTTGTCATTATCTTATTTTGATCATCCAGGTATGATTGGATATTTATTACGCTTTTTTTCAGAAGCTTTTGGAAAATCAGTTTTTGTCATCAAATTGACAGATTTTACAATCACAACTTTTACAATTCTAGCTTTTTACAAATTAGCTTCTTATTTTTTATCAGAAAAAAAGTTAGAAAGAGCACTTATTTTAATCACAACAACCTTATTTATTTCAATTTTATCTTTCAATTCAACGCCTGATGTGCCACTTTTATTATTTTGGACATTGAGTTTGATTGGTTTATACAAAGCCATTTTTGAAGAAAAAAAATGGTATTGGATGTATGCTGGTATTGCAATGGGATTGGCTTTCAACAGCAAATACACTGCCGTTTTATTGCAATTTGGATTGATCGCATTCTTGATTTTTTCAAACAAATACCGAAAACTTTTATTCTCTCCCTGGTTTTGGTTTTCAATATTGATTTCAATTTTTGTGATGTTTCCTGTTTTTTGGTGGAATTATCAAAACAACTTTGCCTCTTTTGCATTTCAATCTTCGGAAAGAACAAGTTCTATATCAGAATTTATAATTTCACCAACTAATTTTTTCGGTGCTATTGCACATCAAATATTATTATTATTGCCCGTTTTATTTTTGGTAATCATCAAATTTACTTACAAATATATCAAAAGAGCCGTTCTAAAATTTAAAATTCCACAAGCAAAAACTTTATTTTTATTGGCATTTTTTGTCCCAACTTTTATTGGATTTTTCTCAATCACACCCATTTATTGGGTGAAACTCAATTGGATGATGCCTTCTTATATCACAGGAATTATTCTGGCAAGCATGTTTATCAGTAAAAAATTGGTAAAAACTCAAATTGTATTCTCAATTGTTTTGCATCTGTTGGTTTTGGTTGAAATTCTTTTATATATAGTGCCAATAAAAAGTGATGATACTTGGATTGGATGGAGAGAATTGGCTACTGAAACCGAAAATCTGCAAGAAAAATACCCAAATACGTTCGTTTTTTCTGATGACAATTATAAAACAAGTGCCAGTTTGAGTTTTTATATGAATCAAAAAGTGTATGCGCAAAATATTATTGGTTTGCCTGCTTTGCATTTTGATTATTTGGGTGATCATTTATCAACTTTACACTCAAAAAATGCGCTATTCATTGATTCTGATACTCGATTTATCGATCAAAAAAAGAAAGGAGAATTACAACCAGAATTGATAAATTTTTTTGAAAAAATTACGGAACTAGATCCAATTATCATCAAAATAAACGAAAAAGAAGTCCGAAAATTTTGGGTTTTTTATTGTGAAAATTACACTGCTAATCCTTTTTAATCAAATAGATAAAAACATTCTTAACAGTATTTTTTTCTCTAATAACTGGAATAGTATCTATCGGTTTTTGAATCTTAAAATCTGACAAAATATCTTCCGGATTTGTGAAATTTCTACTATCAGTAATGTATAGCGCTTCTTTAAAATCCTTATCAAATCTACATTTATTAATCCAATAATATTTATGAATCTCTGGCAAATTACCAAGGGCAAAAACGTTCATTTTATTGGGTCTAGCAATATAATAATCAATGTGAGCAGTTGGAAACCAACCTTTAGAAACGATTGGCAAATGTGTTAAATTTTCCTTCTCCAAGATATTATTTACCTTTTCTGAAGTTTGTTTCCATCCGTATAAATCCATAAAAACATCTTTTCTGCCTTGTTCTTCAATCTTTAACGAAGTAATTTTCGGTATTAAAAAACCCGAATTGATTACAAATAATCCAACCATAAAAATCAAACTTAAAACAGCGAAAAAAATCAATAATTTTTTCTCAATACGATTTTTATTTACAAGTTGAGCGGCTCCTAAAGGAATTAAAGTAAGATAGGAAATGCCAGACCAATGAGGCAAGGTATTTTTGAATAAAGACAAATAGATTGTTGTTACAATTAATGGAATTGATGTTAACAAAAAGAATGCATTATAATCAGAATCAATATTTCTCTTTTTAATATTCAGTAAAGCAACGACAATCACAAAAAAAACGTACGGATTTGTATATACAATTTGACCTAAAATTTCTCTAAAAAATGATTGTTTATTGAAATTCAAACTAAAAATAGAAACCCTGTTATTATGAAATTTAAAGCTGATAAAATCATTAGAATAATTCCAATAAAAAATCAAAAAAATAGCAATAAATGGAAATAAAAGCCCGAGATAAAAAGCTTTGCTTTTTAACCATTTTGAATTAAAAAAAATAACAAAAAGTACTACTGCAAAAAGCAAATAAACAGCTTGATATTTTGAATAAATGGCACATCCTAAAAAAAAGAACGCAAAAAATAATTTGATGTTATTGTTAATTTCGTCAGGATTTTTGGGTAGTAATTGTAAGAAAAGAAAAAAACTTATCAACCAAAAAAAAACCATAGGCGAATCAGGTAAAATAAAAGTTCCAGAAATGATAAAGCCATAAAAGTTCAAATTATAAAGAATAACTGCTAAAAAACCAGTTGCAGAATTTTTTAAAAAAGTGCCAATAAGATAAATACAATACATACTCAAACTTGCCGGAATTATTGCAGCAAGTCTGATAAAAAATTCGCTCTCAAAAAAAAGATTTCCAGTAAAAAATTGGATAAAAAAACCAACCATTGGTGGATGATCAAAATGACTGATAGCGGGATATTTTGCATACAGCCAGTAATAAACTTCATCGTTACCAAATTCTAAAAAATATGAAATCAGGAGTCTGACAAAAGTGCTAAATACAATAAATAAAATAGCTACTTTTTTGTAAGAAATCGGCATTAATGAATCTTTTTAAATTTGTAGAAAAAACTCATACTCAAAAAACCAATAAAAATTCCTAAAATTGATCCAACAAAAATATCTATCCAATAATGTTGTGATAAATAAACCCTTGATATTCCTATAAGAATAGCTAAAGTAATCCATATATATTGTGATTTACTTTTAGAAAAATAAAAACAAACTATAGTAAAAATCGCAAAAGCAGTTGCAGCATGTCCGGAGGGAAATGAATTTGTATGAGCCATTTTGACACCCTCAATAAGGTGTAGATTTTCTTCACCAAAAAAACCAGCAGGTCTCAAAATCCCTAGAAAAAAAATTTTTTTTAATAAATGAACTAAGAAGAGGGTTAGAATCCCACTTACCATGACTGCATACGCTACTTTTTTTTTGAAAAATAAAAAAAATATTGCCACAAAACCAAACATGACCCCATCTCCTAAATAAGTTATATATTTAAAAAAAAGATCAAAAAGTGGTGAGTGTAATTTGTTTAAAGTTAAATGTAATTGATGTTTGTTAATTAAAGAGACAAAAACAACAGATATCAATAGAAAAACCAGAAATATTATGAATGTTTCTTTTCTTATTTTTTTGGATAAACCTTGTATTTTCAGAAAAAAAAGTTGAATTAAAGATTGTTTTTTCTTATTTTTAGCAAAAACAGTGACTAACATAATCTAAATTTTTGCAAAAATATTTATACTATTTTGTTAAAACTTAATTTTAAAATTAAGTAAATGTGATTATTCTTTTAAAAACCTCAAAAAATCAAAAAAAAAATTACTTTGATGAAAAATTGATTTACAAAAATTAACAGCAGCGATACTAATAATTCAAAAAAAAAATCTAAATTTGCAACCGCTAAATTAACCTCTGACGAAAATCGTGAATGTTTTTTTAGAAAATCATAAAATTTAAGATATGGAATCTTTAATAAAATTTGTTCAAGACGAATTTATAACTAAAAAAGACTTTGCAGAATTTTCTGCAGGAGACACTATCACAGTGTATTACGAAATTAAAGAAGGCGCAAAAACACGTACTCAGTTTTTTAGAGGTGTTGTTATTCAAAAAAGAGGAACAGGAGCTTCTGAAACTTTTACAATCAGAAAAATGTCGGGAACTGTAGGTGTTGAAAGAATTTTTCCATTAAATTTACCCTCTATTCAAAAAATCGAAGTAAATAAAAAAGGTAAAGTACGTAGAGCCCGTATTTTTTACTTCAGAGATCTTACTGGTAAAAAAGCAAGAATTACAGAAAAAAGAAGATAATATCACTTCCAATACACTTTTAACAAGCATTGTAAATTTTACAATGCTTTTTTTTAACAATTGTTGATAAGTATTAATGATAGCATGTTGATTTTTAATTATTTAAAATATTTGGAAATTCATAAATCAATTTAAAATTTGTGTTAAAATCTATTAATATTATTTTATTTTTATTGATTATACATTGAGATTAGAAAAATATTTAAATCATAAAGAAACGTTCTTTATATAGTTGTTTTAGGAATTTATCTTTGATGTTGTAAATTTTTATTGTAATAAAAATTCTTTAAGTCTTTGATAAAAAGAAATTTTCAATTTAAAGTGTATTTATCATTATCGAGCAACATCAAAAAAATCCGAAAAACAATAGAAACATCAATAAATTTTGTAATGTAAAAAAAATTATAGAATGAAAGTTGTTTCAAATCAGAAATAATAAAACTACAATTTCTCTTAAAAAAAAAATATAAGATGAACGTCTTATTTGCAAAGTAGCACTTCAGCGCAGTGTAAAAGACTATTTCAAGAAGCCATATCATTACATGTAATGATATGGCTTCTATTTTTTTTAATCTTATATTTGATTAATTTTTTTCTAAATTTTAAGTCTGATTTCTTGAAATAAAAAGCCATTTGATATTCATAATCTCAATCAAATTGTTAATTTTGCAACGCTATCTTTTTAAGCAAATTTCAATCATTCAAAGATCTAACTATTTAGATTTTTTAAATCCAAAATAATGACTAAAATAATTTATACAAAAACGGACGAAGCTCCTGCATTAGCAACACGCTCATTTTTACCAATTGTAAAAGCATTTACAAAATCGTCAGGAATCACCATTGACACAAAAGATATTTCTTTGGCTGGAAGAATTTTAGCAGTTTTTAATAATTATTTACCAGAAAATCAAAAAGTTGAAGATGACTTGGCTTTTTTGAGTAAATTGGCAACAAAACCAGAGGCAAATATTATCAAACTTCCTAATATTAGTGCCTCTGTTCCTCAATTAAAAGAGGCAATTACTGAACTTCAAAAATTGGGTTTTGCAATTCCTAATTATCCTGAAGAATTAAAAACAGCTGAAGACAAGACAGTGATGGCACTTTATAACAAAGTGAAAGGTTCTGCTGTAAATCCAATTTTGCGTGAGGGAAATTCTGACAGAAGAGCTCCAAAAGCCATTAAAAACTATGCTCGTAAAAATCCTCATTCAATGGGAAAATGGAGTTCTGATTCTAAAACTCACGTTGCAACCATGAAAGAAGGTGATTTTTTTAACAATGAAAAATCATTAACTATTGAAAAGGCAACAGATATAAAAATTGTACATATTTCAAAAAATGGCAATGAAACTGTTTTAAAAGAAAAACTTTCTTTGCTCGATGGAGAAATTATTGATGCTACATTGATGAGTAAAAAAACATTGATTTCATTTTTAGAAACTGAAATTGCAGATGCTAAAAAACAAGACGTTTTGCTTTCTTTTCACCTAAAAGCAACCATGATGAAAATTTCAGATCCTGTAATTTTTGGTCATATTGTGAAAATTTATTTCAAGGAATTGTTTGAAAAATATGGAGATACTTTTCACAAAATTGGTGTTGATGTGAACAACGGTTTTGGAAATTTATTAAGTAATTTAAACGAACTTCCTACTGAAGAAAAAGCTGCAATTGAGGCTGACATCGAAAAAATTTTTACAATTAAAGCTGAGGTTGCCATGGTAAATTCTGAAAAAGGAATTACCAATTTAAACGTTCCTTCAGATGTGATTATTGATGCTTCGATGCCAGCAATGATTCGAACTTCTGGAAAAATGTATAATAAGGAAGGAAAATTACAAGACACCAAAGCAATAATTCCTGACAGTTCTTACGCAGGAATTTATTCAACAACGATCGATTTTTGTAAAAAAAATGGTGCTTTTGATCCAACTACCATGGGAACTGTTCCCAATGTTGGTTTAATGGCTCAAAAAGCAGAAGAATATGGTTCTCATGATAAAACATTTGAAATCGCTGATGATGGTAAAGTACTCGTTATCGATGCAAACGGAACTGTTTTATTCGAAAATATTGTTGAAGCTGGTGATATTTGGAGAATGTGCCAAACGAAAGATTTACCAGTTCAAGATTGGATTAAATTGGCTGTAACAAGAACAAAAGCCTCTGGAATGCCTGCTGTTTTTTGGTTAGATCAAAAAAGAGCACATGATGCTGAAATCATAAAAAAAATAAATAAATATTTACCAAATCACGATACTTCAGGATTGGATATCAGAATTTTATCGCCAAGCGATGCAACTGAATTTACTTTAAAAAGAATTGTAAAAGGTGAAGATACCATATCAGTGACCGGAAACATTCTACGTGATTATTTAACAGATTTATTCCCAATTTTAGAAGTTGGCACTTCTGCAAAAATGTTGTCAATTGTTCCTTTGATGAATGGTGGTGGTTTGTTTGAAACTGGAGCTGGTGGTTCAGCTCCTAAACATGTTGAGCAATTTCTTCAAGAAAATCATTTACGATGGGATTCTTTGGGAGAATTTATGGCATTAGCTGTCTCTTTGGAACATTTAAGTATTTCAAATAACAATCCAAAAGCTCTTATTTTAGCTGAAACTTTAGACGAAGCCACAGATGTGTTTTTGGATAATGACAAATCTCCTTCAAGAATAGCTGGTGAATTAGACGTGAGAGGTTCTCATTTTTATTTGGCTTTGTATTGGGCGGATGCTTTGGCAAGACAAACAAAAGACGCTGAATTGAAAGCTGAATTTTCGACAATTGCAAAATTGATGAGAGAAAATGAAAAACAAATCATTTTAGAATTAAAAAATATTCAAGGAAAACCTGTAAACATTGGTGGATATTATAAACCCAATGAAGATTTGGTAAATCGTGCAATGAGACCAAGTACTATTTTTAATGCAATTTTAGCATAATTTCTTTTTGAAAAAATTGATTCAAAAGCCCCGTTAAAGGGGCTTTTTTTGGATAAAAAAAATAAATATCTGCAAAATATTCAATGTAAGTTATCGTTCTTTTTTTTACTTCACAAAATGAAATTTCGATGAGAATTAAATTTCTTAAACAAAATGATATTTTTAACGTATCCTTATCAATATTAAACTTTAATTTTGTTCCACTATTTATAAAATTTAATAAACAAAAAATGCTACAACCTAAAAAGATAATTCTACTTCTTTTTCTAATCCCTTTTGTTGCTTTTAGTCAAGAAAAAATCACTTTAAGTGGAACTGTTTATGACAATTCAAATAACGAAACATTAATTGGAGTCTCTATTTTTTTTCCTGAAATAAATGCTGGAACATCCACCAACGAATATGGTTTTTATTCTATCACAATCCCAAAGGGAAATTATAAAATTCAAGTTAGCTCATTAGGTTTTACAACTATTTCAGAAACAATTATTTTATCAGTAAAAACAACAAAAGATTTCAAATTAAAAGAAATTTCTGAAAGTTTAGATGAAATTATTATTGAGGCAGATATTGAAAAAATCAATGTAAAAACACCACAAATGAGCGTTAATAAACTTACAGCTGCTACTATAAAACAAATTCCTGTTGTTTTGGGTGAAGCTGATATTATTAAATCTTTGATTTTATTACCTGGAGTAACAAGTGCTGGAGAAGGCGCCTCAGGATTTAATGTGAGAGGTGGTGCAGTAGACCAAAATTTGATTCTTTTAGACGAAGCAATTGTTTTTAATTCTTCGCATTTATTCGGGTTTTTCTCGGTTTTTAATCCTGATGTAATCAAAGATGTGAGATTGTACAAAGGAGGGATTCCTGCTCGATTTGGAGGAAGATTGTCGTCAGTTTTAGACATTTATCAAAAAGAAGGAAACAGCAAAGATTTCAATTTAACTGGCGGTATTGGATTGGTTTCTAGCAGATTATTAGCAGAAGGACCTATTGAAAAAGAAAAAAGTTCGTTCTTAATTGGTGGTAGAGCTTCTTATGCACATCTCTTTTTACCTTTATTTGATAATGATAACAAAGCCTATTTTTATGATGTAAATAGTAAAATCAATTATCGTTTTAACGACCAAAATAATTTATTTTTATCCACGTATTTTGGAAAAGATATTTTTGGAATTAGTGATAATTTCGTCAATAAGTATGGAAATAATGTGGTGAATTTACGTTGGAATCACTTGTTTTCTGACAAAATTTTCTCAAATTTATCTTTGATTTATTCTGATTATTTTTATGGATTGATTTTAGATTTTGTAGGTTTTGAGTGGAATTCAGGCATTACAAATTTCAATTTAAAATACGACTTCAAACATTACATCAATGAAAAATTCAAATTGAGTTATGGAATCAATAATATTTATATCAAATTCAATCCCGGAGAAATCGTTCCTAATAGAGAAGATTCAGGAATTGTTGCTGACAAATTAATTGATAAATATGCCAACGAATTTGCAACTTATATTGACGCTGAACATGAAATTAATAATAAACTAACCCTACAATATGGCATTCGTTTCAGCAATTTTTCACGTTTAGGGCAAGATGAATTAAATATTTATGCCAACAACCAACCTGTTATTTATAACCAACAATTTAAAAAATATGAAGCGGCTGTGGCTACAGGTGTTGAAAATTTTAAAAGAAGTGACATTATTAGTAGTTTTTATAATTTTGAACCAAGATTTTCTTTGTCTTATGTTTTGAACGACAACGAATCCGTCAAAGCAAGTTATAACAGAATGGCGCAATATTTGCACTTGCTTTCCAATACTTCCTCTCCAACTCCATTAGATGTATGGGCTCCAAGTGGAAAATATATCAAACCTCAACTGTTAGATCAATTTGCAATTGGGTATTTTAAAACAATAAAAAATGGCGTTTATTCTTTGGAAACAGAGGTGTTTTACAAAAATATTTTAAATAGAATTGACTACATTAATGGTGCAAATTTGATTGCCAATAACGAAATTGAAACAGTGATTTTAAATGGACAAGCAAGAGCCTACGGATTGGAAATTTTGTTCAAGAAAAATGAAGGAGATTTTAAAGGTTGGTTTGCTTATACACTTTCAAAATCTGAACAACAAACGAAAGGAAGAAATACAAGTGAACCGGGAATTAATCAAGGTTTATGGTACAATACTCCATTTGATAAAACCCACGATATTTCTATCAATGGAAGTTATGAATTGACTAAAAAATGGAAATTTAACGCCAATTTTCTTTTTCAAACTGGACAACCAACCAATTATCCTGTTGGACAATATGAAATTCAAGGTTTGAATGTTCCTATTTTTGATGACAATAGAAGAAACGCTGATAGGTTGCCAACATATCACAGATTGGATATTTCAGCAACTTTGACACCTAGAAAAAATGACAATCGAAAATGGCAAACAGAATGGGTTTTTGGATTGTATAATTTATATGGACGCATGAACGCAGCTTCAATTAATTTCAGAGAAAATAGAGAAACTTTTAGAAATGAGGCGATTCAAACGTCTATTTTTGGATTGGTCCCTTCAGTTACTTATAATTTTAAATTTTAATTCGATGAAAAAGATATTTTTATTGCCTATTTTGTTGCTATTCATTTTTACAAGTTGTGAAAAAGTAGTCGATATTGAAGTACCTTCAATCGAACCAAAATTAATTATTGATGCGGTTTTTGAAATCTATTTTGATGAAAATCCTGTTCGAGCAAATACTGTAGTAAAACTCAGTAAATCAGCAGATTATTTTAAAGAAATAATTCCTGCAGTTACAAATGCGACTGTTTTTTTAACCAATTTATCAGACAATTCTATCATCAATTTTTCAGATACAAATGCTGATGGCAATTACAAACCAACAATTTCCTTTATTCCTGCTGAAAATATAACTTACGAATTGACAATTATTCACGAAAATAACACCTATAAGGGAACTGCAAATAGGGTAAAATCTTCGCCATTAACAAGTGTAACTCAAGGAGATAAAACTCTATTTTCTGGAAAAGAAACAGAGTTAAAAGTTGCTTTTACTGATGATAAAACCGAAGATAATTATTATTTGTATGATTTTTCAAATAACTTATTTTTAGCCATTGAAGACCGTTTTTTTAACGGTTCTGATTATAATTTTTCGTTTTTTTATGCTGAAGATGACATCAAACTTCCAACAACAGTCAATGTAAAAATGTCTGGTATTACCAAAGAATTTTTTACATATTATAGAATTTTAATCAGTCAGAGTGGGCAAAATGCAGGAGGCCCTTTTGAAACTGTTCCTTCTTCATTATTAGGAAATATGATCAATATTACTGATGAATCTAAATTCCCCTTGGGATATTTTCATATTTCAGAAACAGATTCAGTTTCTATAAATTTGATTGAAAAGAACTAAAAAAACATTCCTTTTCAAAACATAAAAAATGTATTTTTAAGAAATGACTTTCATCAAAATCACAGAGCAAGATTCCAACTACAATCATCTAGAAAAGATGACCTTGAATGAGTTGTTGACCAACATCAATAATGAAGATAAAACTGTAGCTTTTGCCGTTGAAAAATCGCTTCCACAAATTGAACCTTTAACTGCGAAAGTTGTTGAAAAATTGAAAAATGGTGGAAGATTATTTTATATTGGTGCAGGAACTTCAGGGAGATTAGGAATTTTAGATGCTTCTGAATGTCCTCCAACGTTTGGAGTTCCTCATGAATTGGTTGTTGGATTGATTGCTGGCGGAGATTTTGCTATTAGAAAAGCAGTTGAATTTGCTGAGGATTCTACTACTCAAGGTTGGGAAGATTTGCAAAAATTTTCCATCTCAAAAAATGATATTGTAATTGGTTTAGCAGCCTCAGGAACAACACCCTATGTAGTTTCAACATTGAAAAAATGCCATGAAAACAATATTTTGACAGGTTGTATCACTTGTAATAAAAAAAGTCCGTTGGCCGAAGTTTCACAATTTCCGATTGAAGTGATGGTAGGTCCCGAATTTGTAACAGGAAGCTCAAGAATGAAAGCGGGAACAGCTCAAAAAATGGTGCTAAATATCATTTCGACAGCAACAATGATTCAACTAGGAAAAGTGAAAGGAAATAAAATGGTTGATATGCAACTTTCTAATCATAAATTGGTTGAAAGAGGTGAAAAAATGTTAATTACTGAATTAAATATAGACCAAAAAACAGCAAGTGAATTGCTTCAAAAATATGGGAATGTAAGAAACGTCCTCTTAAATTTTAAAAAATGAGTACAGATATCAATTTATTAAGAAAAGGAATCATTCGTTTAGGGATATTGGTTGTGTTGTTAATTGCTTCGCCAATTATCATCACCATGGGATTTAAGGGTGTTAGCAAGTTTACAGAAGTTCCAACTATTTTTGTTGGTTATCTTCTTGTCTTTATCGGAATTTCTGGAATAATTTTTTCAATTTATTATGCTTTCAAAGCTTTTTCTGTATTGAAAAAAGCACTTTTTGGCGAAAAATAAAAACTGGGAAAAATGTATTATTTAATTTTTTAATTTAAACAAACTCCACTATTTCAAATCATTCATTGATATTTCTTTGACGAGGATAAGTTAAATTTGTTTACAAATTTTTTATTGAAGATGTTATTATCAATTTTTAAGATTAATTTTTTTTAATTTTTTTCTATAAAAATTAATGAATCGATTAAAAATGCAATCTACTAATTTTCAACAGATTAAAATACTTTTAAATTTATTGAAATTTTGATTTTAATTTTTGGCACACTATTTGGAAATTGCTTTGAAAATGCGGAAGCTGAAAAGCATAAAGAGTAAGCAAAAACCAAATAAATCAAAAATTATGAAAAAAAGTGTACTCATTTTAGTAGGAATTATGGCTATAGTTTCTACTGTATCTGCAAAAAATGAAGATTTAAACACAAATTCATTCAATAATAATTTTTATTACAATGATGTCATAAATTTTTATGAAAGAGGCATTGAATTTTTTGTTTTCACAAATGGCGAATTCGATTTTGATACGTCAAATAGTTATGTTAGAGGTGTCAGAATCAAAAGAGATTATAATGGAATGATTAGAAGCGTTGGAAATGTTTTTATCAACTATGATCACTTTGGAAATGTGACTAGAATTGGCAATATTTTCATGCAATATCACAGTGGAAGATTAACGAGAGTTGGAGATTTGAGAATTAGTTATGATAGATGGGGAGCTCCAATTTATAGAGGAAATGTGCAAGATTATTATGTTGATAATGGCGTTCGTTTTTCAGTAAACTTTGGAAGAATTTACAATTATAACGATGCATTTTTTAATCATGGAGATTTTAATAGAAACTATACAAGATTCAGAGAAGATCGTGATTTTTATTATTACAAAGCAAATCCAAATTCAAGAATCCGTAAAGATGACTCGATTTTAAAAAGAAGAAAACCAGCTTCTGCGAATAATAGAGACCAATCAAATTCTAATAATTCTGAAAACAGGTATCGAAAATCAGATTCTAAAAGAGAGGATATTAATGAAAATTCAATAAGATGGGACGTTAAAGAAAATAAAAAACACGAATCACATTCAAGAAATTCTGATAACAATTATAGAAAATCTGATTCAAAAAGAGAAAATATTAACGAAAATTCTAAGAGAGAAAAAAACAATAGAAATAGAAGAGAAAATTAAATTATCGTAAACAAAAACTAAATAAAGCAGGTTTTTCCTCTATAAAAAATAGGATTTTTCCTGATAATTTTCAAAAATAAAACCTCTAGTTTTGGAACATAAAACGATGTCTTCAAAATGTTTTTAAAGTTTAAAGAATGCAAACTAAAACTCCTCGTTTAAAAATGAGGAGTTTTTTTCAACGGATTAATTTTTTGTATTTCAATCTTTTGGGAATCAAATCTCCGCCCAAACGCTTTTTCTTGTTCTCTTCATAATCCGAAAAAGAACCTTCAAAAAAATACACTTGACTATCGCCTTCAAAAGCTAAAATGTGAGTGCAAATTCTGTCTAAAAACCATCTATCGTGAGAAATCACTACAGCACAACCTGCAAAATTTTCCAAACCTTCTTCTAAAGCACGTAATGTATTCACGTCCAAATCATTGGTTGGCTCGTCTAACAATAAAACGTTTCCTTCTTCTTTTAAAGTCATTGCCAAATGCAAGCGATTTCTTTCTCCTCCAGATAAAGTGGATACTTTTTTATTTTGCTCGTTACCAGAAAAATTGAAACGACTCAAATAAGCTCTAGAATTTACTTGTCTTCCTCCCATGATTACCAATTCTTGGCTATTTGAAAAGTTTTCCCAAATCGATTTTTCATTGTCAATGTTTGAATGACTTTGGTCAACGTAAGCAATTCTTGCAGTTTCACCAACCAAAAAATTTCCTTGATCTGGAGTTTCTTCGCCCATAATCATTTTGAAAATAGTAGTTTTTCCTGCGCCATTTGGCCCAATAATACCAACAATTCCGGCTTGTGGAAGTGTAAAAGCTAAATTTTCATACAATAATTTATCACCATAAGCTTTGGATACTCCTGACGCTTCAATCACATTTGTTCCTAAACGTGGTCCATTTGGAATGTAAATTTCCAACTTTTCATCAACCTGTTTTTGGTCTTGACTAAGAAGTTTGTCATAATTTTGCAAACGGGCTTTTTGTTTGGATTGACGACCTTTCGCTCCTTGACGAACCCATTCTAACTCACGTTCCAATGTTTTTTGACGCTTAGAAGCCACTTTGCTTTCTTGTGCCATTCTCTGCGATTTTTGGTCTAACCAAGAAGAATAATTTCCTTTCCAAGGAATCCCCTCTCCTCTATCCAATTCTAAAATCCAGCCAGCAACGTTATCTAAAAAATATCGATCGTGAGTTACTGCAATCACTGTTCCTTTATATTCAGCCAAATGATGTTCTAACCAATGAACAGATTCTGCATCTAAATGGTTTGTTGGTTCATCTAGCAATAAAATTTCTGGTTCTTGCAACAACAATCTGCACAATGCCACTCGTCTTTTTTCTCCTCCAGAAAGAATTCCGATTTTTTTGTCAGCATCTGGAGTTCGCAAAGCATCCATGGCAATTTCGAGTTTTGTATCTAATTCCCAAGCATTTGCAGCATCAATTTTATCTTGCAATTCTGCTTGTTTCGCCATCAATTTATCCATTTTATCAGCATCAGAATATACTTCTTCCAAGCCAAACATGTCATTGATTTTGTTATATTCATCCAAAATTGCGACAGTTTCTGCAACACCTTCTCTTACAATTTCCAGAACCGTTTTTTCGGGATCTAATTGAGGTTCTTGTTCTAAATAACCTACTTTATAGACTGGAGAAAACGTAACTTCACCTTGGAAATTTTTTTCTACTCCAGCAATAATTTTTAATAAAGTTGATTTTCCTGAACCATTTAAACCGAGAATTCCAATTTTAGCTCCATAAAAAAAACTTAAATAAATATCTTTTAAAACTTGCTTTCCTGTTGATTGATAGGTTTTAGAAACCCTATTCATCGAAAAGATGACTTTCTTATCGTCTGACATTTTGCTAAAAAATTAAATTGAAAAAAAATCTACACACGACCTTTTAAGGCATTAAAAACCCAAGCAATTGCAAAAAAACCAATGCCAACTGCGGCAAAACCCCAACCTGCAACATCATCATATTTAAAGGCTCCCATTGCAATCAATGCCAAGCCAACAATAATCATTATCAAAGTAGCCCAACCAAGGACAGTATTTTTATTCATTCCCATAAAATCCGTAAAATTTGTTGAACAGCAAATATCAATAAAAATCTTGAAATTCTCTACAATTTTGCAGCCAATCTTGCGCCTTGATTGATAGCTCTTTTTGCGTCTAATTCTGATGCAAAACTTGCACCACCAATGACATGCACATTTTTTCCTGAATCTAATAAAGGTTGAACCAAATCTTTTAGTGGATTTTGACCAGCACAAATGATAACATTATCTACATTTAGAATTTTATTTTCTTGATTATGAATATAATGCAATCCCTGATCATCAATTTTTTGATACTCAACTTCGCTTATAAATTGCACATTTTTCTTTTTTAAATTGGCTCTGTGAATCCAACCTGTAGTTTTCCCAAGATTTTCTCCAAACTTTCCCTTACTTCTTTTGAACATAAAAATTTCTCTTGGAGATTTCTCAAAACTAGGTTTCATGCCTTCAATTCCAGCTCTAGATTTTAATGTTTTGTCAATTCCCCATTCTTCTAACCAAGCATCAATATTTTGAGAAGTTGACTCACCTGAATGAGATAAATATTCTGAAACGTCAAAACCAATGCCTCCTGCACCAATCACAGCTACTCTTTTTCCAACATGTTTATTGTGTTTCAACACATCAATATAACTCAACACTTTGGGATGATTAATACCTTCAATTTTCAAATCTCTAGGTTGAATTCCTGTTGCAATAATAATTTCATCAAAATCTGATTTTTCTAAATCAGCTACTGAAACTTTAGTATTTAATTGCAAATCAACTTGATGCAATTCAATTTGTTTTTTAAAATACCGAATTGTTTCATAAAATTCTTCCTTCCCAGGAATTTGTTTTGCCATATTAAATTGACCACCAATTACTGAATCCGCATCAAAAAGTGTAACTTCATGACCTCTTTGAGCTGCAATTGTTGCCGCTGACAAACCTGCAGGGCCTGCACCAATAACGGCAATTTTCTTTTTATTTTTTGTTGGATGATATACCAATTCTGTTTCGTGACAAGCTCTTGGATTTACCAAACAACTCGCTACTTTACGTTGAAAAACATGGTCTAAACACGCTTGATTGCACCCAATACAGGTATTTATTTCATCATCTTTTTCTTCTTTGGCTTTATTAACCCACTCAGAATCAGCTAAAAAAGGACGCGCCATAGAAATCATATCTGCATGACCTGCTGCCAAAATCTTTTCAGCAGTTTCTGGCATGTTAATTCTATTGGTAGTGATTAAAGGAATTTTAATTTCAGCTTTCATTTTTTGAGTAACCCACGTAAAAGCTCCTCTTGGAACAGAAGTTGCAATCGTGGGAATTCGGGCTTCGTGCCAACCTATTCCTGTATTTATAATAGTTGCGCCAGCTTTTTCAATTTCTTTTCCAAGTTGCACAATTTCTTCCCAAGAACTTCCTCCTTCTACCAAATCCAACATGGACAATCTGTAAATAATGATAAAATTAGCGCCTACAGATTCACGAATTTGCCTTAAAATTTCGATAGGCAATCGCATTCTATTTTCATAATTTCCTCCCCAAGAATCATCTCTTTTATTGGTTCTTTTTACGATAAATTGATTAATTAAATAGCCTTCAGAACCCATAATTTCAACACCATCATAGCCCGCTAATTTTGATAATTCAGCTGAGTTTACAAAATCTCTAATGGTTCTTTTTATGCCTGATTGTGTTAATTTAAAAGGTGTAAAACGATTGATTGGCGCTTTAATTTTTGAAGGCGCTACATTAAATGGATGATATCCATAGCGTCCTGAATGTAAAATTTGCATACATATTTTACCTCCTTCTTTGTGCACAGCTTCAGTGATTTTTTGATGCTCAATAGCATGTTTTTCTCTAGACATTCGTGCTGCAAAAGGACCTGTCCAACCTTGAATATTTGGCGAAATTCCTCCTGTTACAATCAACCCAACTCCACCTTTGGCACGCTCAGCATAGTAGGCTGCAATGCGTTCTATTCCGTTTTTTTCTTCCTCTAAACCTGTGTGCATAGAACCCATCAAAATTCTATTTTTTAAGGTTGTAAATCCCAAATTTAAGGGCTCAAAAATGTGCTTGTATTTCATAAGAATAACATTGAATTTATTATGCACGCATAACAAATGCAAGATATGTTTATTTTTTGAAATGAAAAAGCCAAAGAAACATATTCTTTGGCTATATAATTTAGTTGAAACCTAATAGAAAAAATTAATTCATAGGAACATCAATAATTAACAATTTACTATTTTTTAAAGCTTTTAAAGACACTTTTTCAACATCTTCAATACCTATGGCATCTCTATTATTTAGCGTTTCATCATCAATTGAAACTTCACCATCAATCAGAAAAAAATATGCTCCATTCTTTAAATCATACACGATTTCAAAGCCATTTTCCAAATCAATCATGGAGATATATCCTTGTTGATTGATTGGCAATGAACCATCAACTTGTTTATCTTTTGGAGAAACTAAAGTTTGAAATTTGTTTTTTCTTTCACTTTCTTCAAACTTCTTTTGATTATAATATGGTTCAACTTCATTCTTTTCAGGGATAATCCAAAGTTGTAAAAAGTTGGTTTCTGTAGTTTTGCTATCGTTAAATTCGGAATGTGTCAAACCTGTTCCTGCACTCATTACTTGCACTTCACCAACTTCAATGGAACGTTGATTGTTCATACTATCTTTGTGAGAAAGTGCCCCTGAAATTGGAATGGAAATAATCTCCATATTTTTATGAGGATGTGTGCCAAAACCCATTTTTGGTTGCACAATATCATCATTTAAAACGCGTAACATTCCAAAATTCATTCTCTCTGGATTGAAATAATTGGCAAAACTAAATGTATGATACGATTGTAACCAACCATGATTGGCAAATCCTCTTGATGCTGCTTTGTGAATTGTTTTTTTCATTTTTTTTAATTTCAAATCTTAAATTTTAAACCTTGAACTAATACAAGTACCCCATTTTCCCTTGATTATAATCACGCATTGCCTCTAAAATCTCGGTTTGTGTGTTCATCACAAAAGGTCCGTATTGCGTTACTTTTTCGTTGATGGGTTCACCTGATAAAATCAAAATAGTGCTTTGCTTCAGTGCTTTGAAATGAATTGAATTTCCATCTTGATGAAAAGTAATCATTTGATTTGCTCCTTTAATAAGAATTTCTTTACCATTCACTAAAATTTTACCTCCTAAAAGATAGATTAATGATTGGTGATTTTCTGGAATATCAATAATCATTTCTCCATTTTCTTGAGCAATTGCTGAAAAAACATTGACTGCAGTTTGGGTTTCAATCAAACCAATTTTGTTGGACTGATTTCCTGCAATGATATTTAATTGCACTTTTTCATCAACTGAAAATACTTTTGGAATTTGTACATCCTCCAAATGTTGATAATTTGCAGGTATCATTTTGTGAGTTGAAGGCAAATTCAACCACAATTGGATTCCTTCTAAATCACCACCTTTTTTTACAAACTCTTTGCTTGGAGCTTCTGCGTGAATAATGCCACGTCCAGCAGTTGTCCATTGAACGCCTCCTGCTTTCACAACCATTTCATTTCCAAGAGAATCTCTATGAAATTGTTCGCCTTTAAACAACAAAGTAATCGGTTCAAAACCCCTGTGAGGATGAGGCCCTAAATCAAAAGGATTGTTGAATTCTGAAATGGCATAAGGCCCATAATGATGTAATAACAAAAATGGATCTACATTTTCAATTCCCTGAATTGGCAATGGTTGACGTAATTTTATAGGTCCCATATTTACAAATGGACTTGGAACGATATGCTGAATGCTTTTAAATGTTTTCATACTATTTGTGTTTAAAATAATTTCCTTGGAAACTATTTTTATAATTTTTTTTATCGAATTTTATCTAACAAATTACTTAAAGTTGCTGCTTCTTCTTCGGTTAATCTTTCTAAAAAGGACATACTTTGATTCTCATCAATACTAGTTAAGATTTCAAGTCCTAATTTAGAAATTTTTACATAAACAACTCTCCTGTCTTCTTCACAACGTGTTCTTTCAATAAGCTTTTTATCACATAATTTATCCATCAAACGTGTGGCATTTGGGGCACGTTCAATCATTCGATCTTTTACTATTTGCACTTTTACACGATCTTTGGCACCTCTTAAAATGCGTAAAATATTGTATTGTTGAGGAGAAATTCCATAGGGTTTAAAAAAGTCATTTTCTTTACTGCTCAACCAATTTGAGGTGTATTTGATATTAATTAACGCTTTGACTTTATTATTTTTAAAACTCGATTTAATATCTTTTGAAATGTCGCCCATTTTTTAGTTTTAAGTTTTTAGTCTTTAGTTTTGAGTAAAAAATTATACCTTATTTACAGCATTTTCAAACTGAGAAATTTTTTCTTTTAAAGAGGCAAATAATGATTCGTTTACGATTTTTCCTTCTTTAAAATTATCTTGAAAACTCGGTAATGAAAACGTAATTACTTCCTTTGCTCCCATTCTTGCAAAACGATCTGCACCTGCTTCTAAAACACTTAATCCACCTCTTGGTCCGGGCGAAGTTGCCATTAATAACAATGGTTTTTCTCTGAAAACCTTGTTATTGATTCTTGAACTCCAATCATAAATATTCTTAAAAGCTGCTGCATACGACCCATTGTGCTCTGCTAAAGAAAGAATGAATCCATCATAATTATCAAGTAAAGCATTAAACTTTTTTGCGTTTTCAGGAAAACCGATTTTTTCTGCATCTGAACTATACATTTCCATTGGAAAATCTCGTAAATCAATCACATCAAAAGAAGTATTTTCTAAATTTTCAGCCACAAATGTTGCTAATTTTTTGTTGATAGAAGTAGAACTTGTGCTCCCTGCAAATGCCAATATTTTTTTCATAATATTAATTTTATGGCACAAAGTTACAAAAAAAAAATTATTTTCCAAGGAAAATATTTTTATGGAAATAAATTAAAAAATTGTTTATTATTTTACAGATTTATGAACCCATTAATTTTCAAATATTGCAATAAAATAATGGTTCTTGCATCAATAATTTCTTGAGTTTCAATCATCTGAAAAGCTTCGTCAAAAAAACATTCAATTATTTGAATTTCTTCATTTTCATCAGCAACTCCTCCACCGTTTTTAGTTTTGTTTTCCTCAGAATATTCACTAATAAAAAGATGTACTTTTTCTTTTAAAATTCCGGGAGATAAAAACGCAGTGGTAATTTTTGTAGGTTTAGAAATTTTATATCCTATTTCTTCTTCTGTTTCACGAATGGCTGTAATTTCCGGAGTTTCATTTGCATCCATTGCACCACCAACAACTTCAATTGAAAATCCATGATTGATTCCTGCCACATAAACTGGCATTCTAAATTGTTTCGTTAAAATCACTTTTTTAGTTGTTGGATTGTACAATAATATAGCAATCCCATCGCTTTTTCCATAAACTTCATGTGTCAAGTTTACTGATTTTCCAGTATCAAACGTAAAATCAAAATTAACTTGCTCTAAAGTTCCCCAAAAACGTGAAATAATTGTTGATGTTACATTTTTTACTTTGTCAGTAATTTTCATAATATTAGATTGTAATTTTTGATGCACTAAAGTAGGGTTTTCTCAATTCAGAATGTGTTTTTTTGAAGATTTTTCCATACATTTTTAGAATTTAAAAACAAATATCAAAACCAACTAAATCTATTAACACAATCTTTTATAAATTCTTTTTACATTTACGATTCTATTTTAAAATTTATTATGATTCAAACAATCATCCGATTTTTAAGTTTTTTTGTATTTTTTTTTATTGTACAACTTTCATCAGCTCAATTAAGCAGAAAACATTTTATCCCGCCATTAACCTCGAGTGACGGGTTCACAGACCAATATATTTATATTTCTACCCCAAAAAACAACAATGTTTCTTATAAAATAATCCCTGTTGGTAATCCTGAATTACAAGCGTATAGTGGTGTTGTTTCTAATCAAAAACCTGTAAAACAATCTGTATTGGATTTAACTGGAAATATTGACAATGATGCTGATAGTCAATTACATGTACCAACTTTTGATTTGGGAAATATATATACTAACAAAGGTTTTATCATTGAAGCTGAAGATGATGTATATGTCTCTGTAAGAGTTAGATCTTTTAATACACAAAATAGTGGAAAATTACATGCAAGTTCCCTTGTAAGTAAAGGGAATGCTGCTCTAGGAACTCAATTTAGAATTGGAGCCATGGTTAATGAGGAAGAAATACCAAATAGTCATTTAGCTTTCGCTTCCATTATGGCTACTGAAGATCAAACAATTCTTAGGATTTATGATATTACTGGAATCACTCTACTAGATAAAATCCTTAATAAGAATGAAAGTTACATTTATCATAGGAGAGGTTCGGATTTATTGAATATTATTGGCTGTTTGATAAGCAGTAGTAAGCCAGTTGTTGTAAATACCGGTTCAGCATTAGGTAGTTTTGCAGTTACTAGAAATAATCCAAATCCTAATCTTTCAATTGGCGGTCAGGATTATGGCTTTGATCAAATAGTAGATACTTCAAAAATAGGAACACAATATATTTTGGTTAGAGGTGCTGGAGGTAATGAATTTGAAAATGCTTTGGTTATTGCTCATGAAGACAATACAAGTGTTTCAGTTGGAGGTAGTTCAACCCCAATAATCACTTTAAATGCTGGTGAATACATTGTTCTAGAAGGAAATAACTATAGCTCAAATGGAAATATGTACATCAATACCTCAAAAAAAACTTTTGTTTATCAAGGAATTGGTGGTATAAATTCTCGTGCAAATCAAGATATGTTTTTTGTTCCACCATTAAGTTGTGAAAATACAGGAAATGTAGATAATATTGCTTTTATAAATCAAGTAGATAATTCAGGTGAATCTTTTGATGGTGGAATTACTATTGTTACAAATACTGATGCCATTGTAAAAATCAATAATGAGGATATTTCAAGTCTTCAAAATGTGCAAGGTCCATTTAATGTTAATGGTAATTCCAACTATGTTACTTATAAAGTGGCAGATTTAAGTGGTAACATAAGGGTAAGTAGTGATAAAGAATTGTATTGTGCCTATTTTAATTTTAATAGTTTTGCAACTTCTGGAAGTTTTTATTCAGGATTTCCTTCAGCTCCAGAAATTTCATTTGTACCAGAATCTGAGAATTTAGGAAATTGCCTTCCAAATATTAGATTGAAAATTTCAAATGATACAGGTATATTTGATTATTTTTGGGAGTATTTTGATGAAATTAGCTCTGATTGGTTTAAAAGGGGTAAGGATAATGAACCATACGAACCTATACTTTCTGAACCTGGAAGATATCGATTAAATGCCACAATTATATGCACAGGTTTAAAACTACCTCCTTTTGAAATACCAGTAAGTATTTGTCCTGATGATTTTGATGGTGATGGTATTGAAGATAATATTGATGTTGATATTGATAATGATGGCATCTTAAATATTGACGAATCTCGTGGTGACGCAACAATTAATATTACGGACATTAATAAGCCGATACTTATTTTTCAAGATAATTCTTCAAACACTAGCTTCATAACTGGTAATTTATTAGTTACAGAAACTACAAGCTCTTTTCTAGGTCAAGATAATGGAAATTTTATTAGTACAGTTCAGCCTAATACAAGTAATTCTGATTTAGTTTATGAATTAAATTTTGATCAAAGTGCAAATATTCAATTTACTCAAACCTCTGCTGCAACAAACAATACCAATGTATTTTACATAGTAAAAATTGGTCCCTCATCAAAAAATATTACGCTTTTAGATCCAAATAATCAATTATTGGTGGATTCAAATTTTGATGGAGATTTTACTAATGAATTTCCCATAACTAAATTCTCTAATTCTGAAATACGATTTAAAATCAATCCGAATGTTACAGGACCAATAACTTATAGATTTGTAGCAAATCATATAACTCAATTTTCCATAGAAATAAAATCAAATGGATTAACTGATGTTTCAACATTTAGTGGGAATATAAAATTAACCACTTTCTCCAAAGATTCTGATGGTGATGGAATTGAAGACATGTTTGATGTGGATTCAGATAATGACGGAATTCCTGATGTTTTTGAAGCCACTGCGAGCAAAATAACATTACTTGATACTGATGCAAATCTAGATGGTTTGAATGATGTTTTTGAAGGAATTACCACTGGAATTGATACTGATGGTGATGGAATTCCAAATCATTTGGATGTTGATGCTGATAATGACGGAATTTTTGATTTGGTAGAAGCTGGACATGGAGGATTAGACGACAATAATGACGGAATTCTTGAAAATTCAACTGCCGAAAATGTGGGTATCAATGGACTTTTAAACAGTTTAGAAAGCACTGTTGACTCGAAAATTCTTTCTCTAAATTATACCATTTCCGACACTGATAATGATTCAATCTTCAATTTTTTAGAACTCGACTCAGATAATGACGCTTGTTTTGATGTTATTGAAGCTGGTTTTACAGGAACTTCACTCGGAATTTTATTCGCAAATCCTTTTGCAGTTTCTGCGAATGGAAAAGTAATCAACAATACAAATGGTTACTCAATTCCAAATCTTGATTATATTACTTCAGCGCCAATTATTTTAAACACGCCTTTTGAAAATGCTGTTTTTTGTGAAAATATCACAGATGTTATTTCTATAGATTCAACTGCAGATCAATTTCAATGGGAAGTTTCGTCTGATAATGGTGCAACTTGGACAACAATTATTGACAACGCAATTTATTCGGGTGCAACTACCAAAGATTTACAGATCACAAATCCGCCTTTGACTTTCGATAATTATCAATTTAAAGTATTTTTAGATAGAACAGGAAATACTTGTGGAAAAGAGTCTAATACTATTGTTTTGACTGTGAATCCCGAGCCTATTTTAAAACCAAATCCTGAATTATTTCAATGTATTGATGATGGTAATACAAATCCAACAGTGAATTTAACATTGGCAGAAAAAAATATTACAGATGAGACAAATGTGACTTTTAAATATTTTGAAGATATTGCAGGCACAAACGAAATTACTGAGCCAACTTCTTATCCAGTTGTGGTGAACACAACCCAATCCGTTTACGTAAGGGTTACGTCAGAATTTGATTGTTATGCAAACTTAATTGAACTTAAAATTAATATTGGCCAAACACCTGACAATCCCTATAATGATATTCAACCTGCAGTTTGTGATGATTTTTTAGATGCCGACGGAAATGATACAGCAAACAATTCTGATACAGATAATATTACTCAATTTAATTTAGACAAAACTGCCATTGAAAATGGTATCAATCCACCAGCAAATACCGTTATTTTTTATTATGAAAATGCTGTTGATAGAACAAATTCTTTGAATGAAATTGATATTACAAATTATAGAAATAACATCAACAAAATTGAGATTACAAATATTCCATCAGGAATTCAATTCCCTATTTATTATAAAATTCTAAGCACTATAAATAATGACTGTCAAGGTTTAGGTGAATTTTATTTACAAATAAACGCTGTTCCTGAAGCAAATTCAGTAAATGACTTGGAATTGTGCGATGATGCAAATGATGGAGATTCAACAAACGGAATTGTTCAAAATTTTGATTTAGAATCGCAAACTTCATTGATTTTAGGAACTCAAAATCCTGCAGATTTTACAGTTACCTATCATGTAAACCAAGCTGATACTGAAACTGGAAACAATCCAATAACATCACCTTTCACAAATACTATTCGTGATTTGCAAACCATTTTTGTAAGAGCTACCAACAATGCAACAGGATGTTTTACCAATCATACTTCGTTTAATGTGATTGTAAATCCATTACCAATTGCAAATTTTGTGGAAGATTTAGAAGTTTGTGATGACAATGCTGATGGTTCTGCTAGAAATGGTTTTTCGCAATCTATAGATTTAGAAAGTCAATCAAGTACGATTTTGGGTTCTCAAGATGCTTCAATTTACAAAGTAACTTACCATCGAACTTTGGCTGATGCCCAAGCAGGAAACAATCCATTGAATTCACCTTACTCAAATACGATTCCAAATAGAGAAACTATTTTTGTACGTGTTTTTAACGAAAATACACAATGTGCAAACGGAATTTCACAATTTGATGTGATTATCAATCCTGAGCCTACTTTTCAAACACCAACAAACTTGGCGTATTGTGATACTAATGATGATGGGGATGACACCAATGGTATCATTCAAACCATCGATTTGGATAGTAAAATTTCAGAAATTTTAGGAAATTCTCAAAGTCCAAACGATTTTACTGTAACGTTTCATGCTTCACAAATGGATGCAACTAATGGAATTTCTCCAATTTTGTCACCTTATACAAACACAAATTTAACAGAAAGAATTTTTGTTCGAATCCAAAATAAAAGAACGCTTTGCTTTAATGATGATGCATTTTTTGATTTGATTGTAAATCCTTTACCAAGTTTTACGGTTACTTCTCCTCAAATTATTTGTTTGAATGATTTGCCTTTGAATTTATCCGTTGAAAATCCTAGGGATGTGTACACCTATGAATGGAAAAATGAAAGTGGAAAATCTCTAGGAACTGATGATAATTTAAATATCACAACTGGCGGAAACTATTTTGTAACAGCCACTTCAACCAATGGAACTTTATGTTCAAGAACCGAAATGATTGAAGTAAATGAATCAAATATTGCTACACTTCAAAATAGTTTTGTAACCGTTATCGATGAATCAACCAATATTGGAAGTCAGAATAATTTGTCAATCTCAATTGATATAATTAGTAATAATTTAGGTCCTGGCGATTATCAATTTGCGATTGTAAACACTGATACCAGTGAACGTTTTCCTTTTGCGGGTTTTCAAGATGACCCTCTTTTCGAGAATTTAGAAGGTGGTATTTATCAAATTATAGTGAATGATAAAAACGGTTGTTCTCCGGATGCAACATTGCTAGTTTCTGTGATTCAGTTTCCAAAATTCTTTACGCCAAATGGTGACGGCCAAAATGATACTTGGGTGGTAAAAGGTGCAAATCAAACATTTTATCCAAATGCTAGTATCAATATTTTCAACAGATATGGAAAATTAGTGGCGCAAATTCCAATTGATAGCCAAGGTTGGAATGGAACTTATAACGGAACTTTATTGCCTTCTGATGATTATTGGTATAACGTAACCTTGATTCCTGCGGATACTACAAAACCAACCATCAATAAAAAAGGAAATTTTTCGTTGATTAGAAAATAAAAATAATAACCTCTTTACAATTTTAAAGAGGTTATTTAATGATTTGAATTTTTATTTTTTTTACTAAACAACTACAGATAAAATCTTTTTATCCTTGATAATTTTTGTAGCACTTTCAAATTGATTTGCAGTGTTGTTTTCACCTCCAGCTTTCAATGCTTTGTCTCCTGCAAAAAATGTTTTATGATCATCTCCCAAATCTGAACCTGCCATTCGTTGGTGTTTTACACACGAAACTCCTTTTCTGATTTCTTGTCTTTGAACTCCTTTCACATAAGCCAACATTCCTTCTTCACCAAAATAACCTTGCGTTAAATCGTTCATGTGAAGTGCGGTTGTGTGATAAGTTGGTAAAGTAATTAAGTGATGGAAAATTCCTGCCTCTCTAGCGCCATCAATTTGAAAAGTTCTAATTTTTTCGTCAGCTATTTTGCAAAGTTTTGAATTATCATATTTCACATCCATCAAATTATTTCTGTCATAAGCAGATACATCAATTCCTATCGCCGACATTTCTTCATAAGCTTGAATTCTAAAATTCAAAGTCCAATTAAAAGAAGGTGAATTATTGTAAACCAATTTTGCGTTTGGTACCACTTCTTTAATCCTATTTACCATGTGAGCAATTTGTTTCACATTAGGTGTTGGAGTTTCAATCCAAAGTAAATCTGCCCCATTTTGTAAACTTGTGATACAGTCCAAAACAACTCTATCGATATTTGAACCATCTTTAAATTTGTATAACCCATTGGCCAATCTTACTGGTTTTACCAATTTTCCATTCCTTTTTAAAAGTACATCATCTTGTTTTGCCTCGCTCAAAGCAATTTCTTCAGCTTCTACAAATGCTAAATATTGAGATGCCAAATCACCCGGAGTTTGACTTACAGGTAATTTTTGTGTCAATCCTGCGCCTTCAGAATCTGTTCTTGCTACAATAATTCCATTATCAACACCTAATTCTAAAAAGGCATATCTAATAGCATTTATTTTTGCAATAAAATCTTCATGGGGCACTGTAACCTTTCCATCTTGATGTCCACATTGTTTTGCGTCAGAAACTTGATTTTCTACTTGAATTGCACAAGCACCAGCTTGAATCATTTTTTTTGCTAACAAATAAGTAGCTTCTTCATTGCCAAAACCAGCATCGATATCTGCAATAATTGGCACAATATGAGATTCATAATTATCAATTAAATCCTGAACATTTTCGCCTTTTTGTAATCTTCTGAACAAATCATTCAGTTCAATAGCATCAGCTTGACGTAAAAAATCATAAATTTCAGCAATAAGAGATGATACAGCTGTTTTTTCGTGCATAGATTGGTCCGGAAGTGGTCCAAATTCTGAGCGCAATGCAGCTACCATCCAACCAGAAAGATATAAATAACTTTTGCTAATAGTTTTAAAATGTTTTTTTACTGCAATCATATTTTGCTGCGCCACAAAACCATGCCAGCATCCTAAAGATCTTGTGTAATGAGAATTGTCAGCATCATAGGCTGCCATGTCTTTTCTCATAATTGCAGCAGTATATTTTGCAATATCCAAACCTGTTTTGAAACGATTTTGAGTCGTCATTCGTGCTGCACTTTCTGGATTGATTTCACTCCACGCGCTCCCGAATTTTTCTTTGAGACTTCTTACGGTTTCCAATACTGATTCGTAGTTACTTTGTGATAAATTTTTCATAAATTTGATTTTAAATTGTTAAGGTTTTCTTGATTTTGATGATTTGGTCTCGTAAACTATTGCCTTAGTTGCGAGACTTTTTTTATATATATTGATACGCTGATAATGTTAAAAATTCTTTGTAATCTTCTGATAAAACGAGTTCGTCAAACAACTGAATTGCCAATTGAAATTTTCCGTTGGAAAAAGTTTTATCTCCAACCAATTTTTTAATCTTTACTATTTCTTCGTCTTTCAACTCTTGATACATTTTTTCGTTAAAATAACGGCCATCTTCAATTTGAACATTTTTGCGTAACCAATGCCAAATTTGCGTTCTTGAAATTTCGGCAGTTGCGGCGTCTTCCATCAAATTGTAAATAGCTGCTGCACCATTTCCTCTCAACCAACTTTCGATATAAAGTATTCCTACATTGATATTTTTTCTGATACCATCTTCAGTGATGGTTCCTTTGGGCATTTCCACTAAGTCTTTTTCAGTAATATTGATATAACTTCTTTTAACATGCATCTGATTTTTGGTCATCATGTTTTCGTTAAAAACTTTCATAGCTAAAGAAACCAGACCAGGATGTGCGACCCAAGTGCCATCATGACCATTTTTAACCTCTCTTTCTTTGTCAATTGTAACTTTTGAAAATGCTAAATTATTGGCAATTTCATCATTTTTAATAGGAATTTGAGCTGCCATTCCACCCAATGCCAAAACGCCTCTTTTATGACAACGTTGAATTACCAACAGTGAATACGCTTTCATAAACGGACTATCCATGGTCACTTGATCCCTGTTTGGTACCATAAAATTTTTATGATTTCTGAATTTTTTGATATATGAAAAAATATAATCCCATCGTCCACAATTCAAACCTGCCATATGATCTCTTAATTCATAAATAATTTCATCTAAATGAAAACTCGCTGTGATAGTTTCTACCAAAACAGTGGCTTTGATGGTACTTTGAGGAATGTCAAGATAAGTTTGCGCAAAAACAAAAATATCATTCCACAAACGAGCTTCTAAATAATGCTCAAGTTTTGGTAAATAAAAATAGGCAGCAGTTCCTTTTTTTTGTAAATTTTTGATATTATGAAAAAAATACAATCCAAAATCAACCAAAGAACCTGACAAATTTTCACCTTCAAAAGTGAAATGCTTTTCATCTAAATGCAAGCCTCTTGGTCGCACTAACAAAGTAGCAGTCACCTCATTTAATTGGTAAGTTTTATTTCTTTCCTCATCAAAAAAAGAAATGGACTTATTGATGGCGTCTCTCAAGTTAATTTGACCTTCAAGATTATTGACAATATTTGGTGAATTACTATCTTCAAAATCAGCCATAAAAACTTTTGCACCAGAATTTAACGCATTGATAACCATTTTTCTATCTACAGGACCTGTAATTTCGACTCTTCTGTCCAATAAATCTTCGGGTAAAGGTGCACAAACCCAGTCTGATTCTCTGATGTCTTTTGTCTCTTCAGGAAAAGAAGGAAAGTTGCCCGCATCAAAATAAGCTTGTTCAACTTCTCTTTCTTTTAATAAATCCAGCCTTCTTTGATTAAACTTTTCGTGTAAGGCTACTAAAAAAGATTGTGCTTCATCAGTTAAAATTTCTCGATAATCTTGTAATTGAAATCCTTCAAAATCAAGTCGTTTTGCAATAATTTGTGCTTCCATAATCAGTTTGTTTTAATTTCTACGATGCAATGATATAAATTTTTTTTGAACTCCACAAGCGAACGTTCGCTAAATTTACAAAAAAATTTATTTTTTATAATTCGCTATTTATATTTACCTTTGATTTTATGGTTATAGAAGACGAATACATCCGATTGATTTTTGGCTTAAAAGTAAAACAGATAAGGACTGAGAAAAATCTCTCTTTGTTTGGATTGGCAAAATTATCAGGCTTATCAAAATCGTATTTAAACGAGATTGAAAAAGGGAAAAAATACCCAAAAACTGATAAAATTTTGTTGCTATCTGAGAGTTTAGAGGTTCCTTACGATTATTTGGTTTCTTTGAAATTAGACAAAAATTTAGCACCAATTGGAGAAATTTTACAATCAAAATTTTTAAAAGAAATTCCACTCGAATTATTTGGCATTAAAGAAAATAATTTAATTGATATTGTGGCAAATGCACCAGTAAAAGTAAATGCATTTATTAGTACCATCATCAAAATTGCTCAAAATTATAACCTGACTAGAGAGAGCTTTTTCCTAGCTTCCTTGCGCTCTTATCAAGAAGCCCACAATAATTATTTTGAAGAAATTGAAGTTGATGTAGAAAAATTTGCTAAAGCATATCATATCGATTTATCAAAAAGAGTAAACGCAAAAGATTTAGAAGAAATTTTAATAGAAGAATTTGACTATCAAATTGACAACGAAGTACTTCAAAAATACAACAATCTTGGCGAATTAAGGAATATTTTTATAGCATCAAAAAAAATACTTTTGATTGATAAAAATATTTCCGAAGCTCAAAAAACATTTATTTACGCAAAAGAACTCGCCTATAATTATCTAAATATAAAAGATAGGTTATACACTTTTCCTTGGATAAAATTTGAAAGTTTTGACCAAGTTTTAAACAATTTTATTGCGTCTTACTTTGCAGGTGCCTTGATTATTCCGAGAAAAAATTTGATTGAAAAACTCACAAATTTCTTTAATTTAGAGGAATGGAAGCCTCTAAAACTTCATGAAATTATGAATCATTTTAATTGTTCGCAAGAAACATTTTACCAGCGGTTGACCAATATTTTACCGAAATTCTTCAATATTAAAAATTTATTTTTTCTGCGTTTTATTCACAAAACGCATTCGCCAGAATTTAGATTAAGCAAAGAATTGCACATTACCCAACAACAAGCACCCCATGCAAATAGAAATAATGAGCACTATTGCAGACGATGGATTTCTATAAAAACCATTCAAGAACTAGAAAAATCATCCAAAAAAAGAGCCACTTTTGGCGTACAAATTTCGTCTTACGAAAACAAAAACGAATATTTGGTATTGTCATCTGCAACGCCTGATCCCTTTAAAAAAGACATCAATAGAAGTGTAAGCATTGGATTGCTGCTCTCACCTCACCTAAAAAAGAAACTTCGTTTTTTTAATGAAAATACTTTTGATAAAAATTCAGTTGGCGTGACTTGTGAAACTTGCTCTTTAAAAAATTGTGGTGATAGAGTAGCTGATTCTTATCGATTGGAAAAACAAATAAAATATGATGAAATCTCTAATACAGTTGAAAATATCATTAATTCTTACAACTAAAAAAACTATTTTAGCAAAAGCATAAAAAACTTATTTCTATGGATCTTAACTTCAATAAAAACGAAGATTATAACAAACTTTTAGCATCTGATTTACGCATAAAACTTTCAAAAATAAAATTAGGCGGAGGACAAAAAGGCATTGACAAATTACACGAACAAGGAAAGTTAACTGCCAGAGAACGTATTGAATATCTGTTAGATAAAGATTCAAAATCAATAGAAATTGCTGCTTTTGCTGGTGATGAAATGTATGCTGACCATGGTGGATGTCCTTCTGGAGGCGTGGTAGTAAAAATTGGCTACATCAAAAAAAAACAATGTATTGTGGTTGCCAATGATGCTACTGTAAAAGCGGGTGCTTGGTTTCCAATCACTGGAAAAAAGAATTTAAGAGCGCAAGAAATTGCCATCGAAAACAAACTTCCAATCATTTATTTGGTAGATTCTGCAGGTGTGTATTTGCCAATGCAAGACGAAATTTTTCCTGATAAAGAACATTTCGGACGCATTTTTAGAAACAATGCCATCATGAGTAGCTTGGGAATTTCTCAAATTGCAGCTGTCATGGGAAGTTGTGTAGCTGGTGGCGCATATTTACCAATCATGAGCGATGAAGCCTTGATTGTTGATAAAACTGGCAGTATTTTTTTAGCAGGAAGTTATTTGGTAAAAGCGGCAATTGGCGAAACTATTGACAATGAAACTTTGGGTGGTGCTACCACACATTGCGAAATTTCGGGAGTGACTGATTATAAAGCAAAAGATGATAAAGATGCGTTGGATAAAATCAGAAATATTATTGATAAAATAGGTGATTTTGACAAAGCAGGTTTCAACAGAATTTCACCAACTGAACCCATTGAAAATCCTGATGATATTTTTGGAATTTTGCCAAAAGCAAGAAATGAACAATATGACATGTTAGAAATTATCAAACGTTTGGTTGATAATTCTGAATTTGATCAATACAAAGAAGGTTTTGGAAAAACCATTTTAACAGGTTATGCTCGAATTGATGGTTGGGCAGTTGGGATTGTGGCAAATCAACGAAAATTGGTAAAAACGAAAAGTGGTGAAATGCAATTTGGTGGCGTTATTTATAATGATTCTGCTGACAAAGCAACCCGTTTCATTGCGAATTGTAATCAGAAAAAAATTCCTCTTGTTTTTTTTCAAGATGTCACTGGTTTTATGGTTGGCAGCAAATCCGAACACGGAGGAATCATAAAAGATGGTGCAAAAATGGTAAATGCTGTCAGCAATTCTGTGGTACCAAAATTCACAATTATTATTGGAAATTCTTATGGAGCAGGAAATTATGCCATGTGTGGAAAGGCGTATGATCCACGGTTAATTGTGGCTTGGCCAAGTGCTGAATTGGCTGTGATGAGTGGAAATTCAGCTGCACAGGTTTTACTACAAATAGAAACTGCGTCATTAAAAAAGAAAGGCGAAACCATCACTCCTGAGAAAGAACAAGAATTACTTGACAAGATAAAATCGCGCTATGACAAACAAATTTCTCCTTATTATGCTGCTGCTCGAATTTGGACAGATGCTGTTATCAATCCTTTAGATACCCGAAAATGGATTTCAATTGGAATTGAAGCTGCCAATCATGCACCTATCGAAAAGAAATTTAACCTGGGAATTTTACAAGTTTAAAAAAAAATTGTAATTTTTTTAAAACATGATGAATATCAATTTTAGTCGATTTTTAAACAATTACTTTTGCGAAAATTAAAAAACAAATGAGTAAATCAATATACATCACAACTATTGAACCCAATAGCGGAAAATCACTAGTGTCTTTGGGGCTTTTAAGAATGATGCTCAACAAATCCTCTAAAGTTGGGTATTTTAGACCTATTATCAACAAAGGTGAAAATAGCACTTATGATAATCATACTTATACAGCCCTCAAATATTTTAATCTTGATATGAAATATGAAGATTGTTTCGCTTATGAACAAAATGAAATTGTAGCATTGTTGGGCGAAGGAAAAACAGATGAAGTTATCCAAAGTATTATTGAAAAACATAAAAAATTAGAAAAAATATTTGACTATGTATTGATCGAAGGAACCGATTTTTCTGGTCAAGGTGGTTTCACTGAAGTAGACGTTAATTTAATGATAGCCAAGAATTTGGGAGTTCCTGTATTGATTGTTGGTGCTGGGAATGGCAAAAAAAAGAAAGAATTCATCAATACAATGGTGCTGACTTATAAGTCATTCATCAAAAAAGAAGTAGATGTTATTGGATTGATTGCCAACAAAATAGAAAAAGATGAATTGGATTATATTTCAAAAGGACTTCAAGAAAAGATTCCAAAAAGTGTTCATGTGGACGTGATTCCAAAAATCAATTTTTTAGCTTTTCCCACTATGAAAGAAGTAGTTGAAATTTTGCATGGTAAAATTCTTTTTGGTGGACAGTTTTTAGACAATTCAATAGAAAGTTTCAGTATTGGAGCCATGCAATTGAGAAATTATTTGACTAGAATTGAAGAAAATTCTTTGGTGATTACCCCAGGTGATAGAGCTGATATTATTTTGGGAGCTTTACAAGCAAACGCTTCTACCAATTATCCTAAAATTTCAGGAATTATTTTGACAGGAAGTTTATTGCCAGAAGATTCCATTCTAAATCTCATCGAAGGTGTTCAAGCTACTGTTCCCATTATCTCTGTTGAAGGTGGTACTTTTGATATTTCAAACAAAATTGGTGCCGTAAATCCGAAAATTTATGCCACAAATCGTAAAAAAATTCTGCTTGCTTTAGATACTTTTGACAATTATGTTGATGTCAACAGACTTTCAAGTAATTTATCTTCCTTCAGTTCTGAAAAGTTGACGCCAAGCATGTTTCAATATAATTTGCTTCAAAAAGCAAAAGCAAACAGAAAACATATTGTGCTGCCAGAAGGAACTGACGAACGAATTATTGAGGCTGCTGCTCGTTTACAATTATTAAACATCGTAGATTTAACTCTTTTGGGTGATAAATTTGCTATCAAACAAAAAATTGATCAATTGGGTTTGCAAATAAATTTGGATGAAATCAAAATTCTAAATCCTGAAGATTCGATTCATAATGAAGATTTTGCAAAAACACTTTATGATGCCAGAAAACACAAAGGAATGACCGAAACAACTGCTTTAGATTTAACCAGAGATGTTTCTTATTATGGAACCTTAATGATTTTGAACGGTTTAGCAGACGGAATGGTTTCTGGAGCTGTTCACACAACCATGCACACCATCAAACCTGCTTTGCAAATTATCAAAACAAAACCGGGCGTTTCTGTTGTTTCATCTGTATTTTTTATGTGTTTGTCTGACAGAGTTTCTGTAATGGGAGACTGTGCTGTGAACCCAAATCCGAATGCCGAAGAATTGGCAGAAATCGCCATTTCATCAGCTGCATCTGCAAAAGCATTTGGCATTGAACCAAAAATTGCTATGTTGTCTTATTCTTCAGGCTCGTCAGGAATTGGTGAAGAAGTTGAAAAAGTGAGAAAAGCCACAGAAATCGTAAAAAAATTGCATCCTGAATTAAAAATTGAAGGTCCCATCCAATATGATGCTGCAGTTGACATGTCAGTTGCCAAAACAAAATTACCAAATTCTGAAGTTGCGGGTCAAGCATCTGTTTTTATATTTCCAGATTTGAACACTGGAAATAATACCTACAAAGCCATTCAAAGAGAAACAGGGGCTCTTGCTATTGGCCCAATGTTGCAAGGACTAAACAAACCTGTTAACGATTTGAGCAGAGGTTGCACTGTAGATGATATTTTTAACACTGTTTTGCTCACTGCAATTCAAGCAAATCAATTATAAAATGAATATTTTAGTTTTAAATGCAGGATCCTCTTCTTTAAAATATCAAGTGATTGAAATGCCCTCACAACAAGTAAAATGTGCCGGTTTGATTGAAAGAATTGGCATGAATGATGCCATTTTTACACATCAAAAAGAGGAAAATAAAACCACTGAAACTGTGGCAATTAAAAATCATGAAATTGGTTTAAAAAAAATAACAACTGCGCTTTTAGATACAAAAATTGGTGTCCTCAATTCAGTTTCTGAAATTGTTGCAGTAGGTCATAGAGTAGTTCATGGAGGAAATAAATTCAGTAAAACTGTCGTTATTGATGAAAATGTAAAAAACAGTATCCGAAATCTTTTTGAATTAGCTCCTTTGCACAATCCTGCAAATTTAACAGGCATTGAAATTTCGGAAACTATTTTTACTGATGCGAAACAAATTGCCATTTTTGACACAGCTTTTCATCACACAATGCCTAGAAAAGCATATCAATATGCCATCAAAAACGAATTTTTAGAAAAATACCATATCAGAACTTATGGTTTTCATGGCACTAGTCATAAATATGTTTCTGAAAAAGCCATTGAATATTTAGGAGAAGAAAATTCCAAAAAAATCATCACCATTCACTTAGGGAATGGGTGTAGTATGACAGCAATTGAAAATGGAACAAGTGTAGAACATTCGTTAGGTTTTGGTCCAATGAATGGTTTAATCATGGGAACTCGTTCAGGAGATATTGACCAATCTGTGATTTTCTATTTGATGAATTCGTTAGGAAAATCGGCTATTGAAGTGAGTAATTTAGTACAAAAAGAAGGTGGATTATTGGGCTTAACAGGATTTTCTGATTTAAGAGAAATAGAAAAAGCTGCCAATAACAATGATGAAAATTGCATTAATGCTTTAGAATTAACAAGTCACCGTATTAAAAAATTTATTGGCGCTTATGCAACAATTTTAAATGGATTAGATGCTATTATTTTTACTGCTGGAATTGGAGAAAATTCTAATTTGATGAGAAAATTAGTATGTGAAAATCTAGATTTTTTAGGAATCATTTTGGATAATGAAAAAAATTCTTCAAAATCAAAAGATTTTAGAGAAATTCAAGCAGAAAATTCATTAGTAAAAATTTTAGTGATTCCAACGAATGAAGAATTGGAAATTGCCAAACAAGTATATCAACTTTTAAATTAATTTTCAAAGATTGAAAATATCTTATAAAATTGGTTAAAAGGTTAGTAATTTTTACATTTGCATACGTTAAAAATAAAATATCAATAAAATGGGAAGAGCGTTCGAATTTAGGAAAGCAAGAAAAATGAAACGTTGGTCAGCAATGGCAAAAACATTTACCAGAATAGGTAAAGATATTGTGATGGCTGTAAAAGAAAGTGGTCCAAATCCAGAAACAAACTCACGATTACGAGCAGTTATGCAAAATGCAAAAGCCGCAAACATGCCAAAAGAAAACGTTGAACGCGCAATAAAAAAGGCAACTGACAAAGACACTGCAAACTTTAAAGAAGTATTATTTGAAGGTTATGCACCTCATGGTATTGCGATTTTAATTGAAACTGCTACTGATAATAACAATAGAACTGTTGCAAACGTAAGAATGGCTTTTAATAAATGCGATGGAAATTTAGGAACTTCTGGCTCTGTAGCTTTTATGTTTGATCATACTTGTAATTTCACCCTGAAAAAAGAAGATATTTCAATGGATATGGAAGAACTAGAACTAGAATTGATTGATTATGAGGTTGAAGAAGTTTTTAATGACGATGAAGGAATCATTATTTATGCACCTTTTGAACAATTTGGAGCACTACAATCGTATTTCGAAAATAACAATATTGAAATTTTATCATCAGGATTTGAGAGAATCCCTGCAAACACAACTAGATTAAATGAAGAACAACAAACTGATGTTGAAAAATTGTTAGACCGATTAGATGAAGATGATGATGTTCAAAATGTATATCATTCTATGGAAATGTAATTGATTAAAACTTAAAAAGTCGTGATAAATCACGACTTTCTTTTTCAATTGCTATGTAATAAAATCCCCCAATTAATTACATAATTTTTCAATTATATAGTGCAAATATAGTAAACATTTTTAAATTTTAGATTTTTTATTTAAAAAAAATAAAAAAAATTATAAGTATCGTGAAAAAATAAAAAAATTAACCATTTTTGACTCTTAAACTCCATTGAAATTGAAAGTTTGAAACCACCTCTTCACGCTCATTGATTCCTTGCGAATTTAAAATAACCACTTGGCCCTCTCCAGTTTTTATCGATTCTTGAATGGCATCGCCCACTTTTGATCCTTCATTACAAGTAAATAAAATAGTACCCGTTGCTTTTTTAAAAAAATTTCCTTCTTGATATGTGACCAACATCGAAACTTTTTTTTTTGAGTTTCTAATCTCTTTCATCACCAAAACACCTGTGCTCATCTCAGCTGCCATTCCTTGAGCTGCCCAAAACATACTTTGAAACGGATTTTGGTTCAACCACTGATATTTTATTTTAACAACGCAGGAAGATGTATCTAAAAACGTAACACGCATTCCAGACAACCATCCCAAAGGAAGTTTAAAGAACATAAAGCGATTGATGTTTTTGGGTGTAATTTTCATCTAACATTAAATAAAGTTCTAAACGAAAGTAGTTATTTTTAAGGAAAAATAACACAAAAATGTATTGCCATTTTTATAAATCCATCCATTTTTAAATAGAGACATGTTAACAAAACGTTAATTATTAGTACTATGTATTGCATAATACCTTTTTTTAAACATATATTTGCATAAGAAAGTATTATATCAATATAAATCATGAGAAAAAACAATGACAATACGAACGCTTTTTTAATTCATATTTGTGGATTTGGAGGTTACTTGTATCCCTTTGGAAGTATTATAACTCCATTAATTGCTTGGCAAACATTAAAAAACAGAAGTACATTTTTAGATGAACAAGGAAAAGAAGCTGTGAATTTCAACATCAGTTTTGCACTTTACCAACTAATTTTTTCCATGTTTTTTGTGCCTTTTGCGTTGGGAACGTTTTTTAGAAACATCAATAATAATAGTAATTTTGAATGGTTTGAATTCAATTTTGACCTTGATTCTGAAAGTTTTTTTGGATTTTTAGGTTTTGGATCCGTCATGGGTTTGATGATGATTATTAGAATTATATTGATAATCATGGCTGCATTAAAAGCAAAAGAAGGAGAAAATTATAAATATCCTTTAACTATAAAATTTATAAAATAAACCACCAATTATGAAGATTGAAAACGCAAAAGCACAAATGCGAAAAGGGGTTTTAGAATTATGCATTTTAGCCATTCTAAAAAATGGAGATGCGTATACTTCTGAAATACTTTCTGGACTCAAAAGTGCAGAAATGATTGTGGTTGAAGGCACCATTTATCCGTTATTAACTCGCTTAAAAAACGCTGGATTATTAACCTACAGATGGGAAGAATCAACCTCAGGACCACCAAGAAAATATTACGTTTTAACCGAAAACGGAGGCATGTTTTTAAAAGAATTAGACAAAACATGGATTAATTTAGTAAATGCTGTAAACCAAATAATTAGTAAAAAACCAACCAACAATGAATAAAACTATCAACATAAATTTAGGCGGATTTTTCTTTCATATTGATGAAACTGCCTACCTGAAACTAAAACGATATTTAGAATCTATTTCTAAATCATTAAGTGACGATCCTCAAGGAAAAAACGAAATTATTGCTGATATTGAAGCAAGAATTAGTGAATTGTTATCAGAAAAAATTACGGATGCAAGACAAGTGGTGAATGACCAAGATATTGAAGATATCATCAAAATTATGGGACAACCTGAAGATTATGCTGATGTTGATGATACTTTTGCTGAAAAAAGTTATTCGTATCAAAGTACTTCAACATCAACAAAAAAATTATTTAGAGATGGTGAAGACAAATTTTTAGGTGGTGTTGCTTCAGGATTAGCACATTACCTTGATGTAGATACCATTTGGGTGCGTTTAGGATTGCTAGCCTTGTTCATTTTTGGAGGATTTGGATTCTTGCTTTATATCATTCTTTGGATTTTATTACCAGAAGCAAAAACCACAGCCGAAAAATTGCAAATGGAAGGAACTCCTGTAAATATTGACAATATTGAACGAAAAATCCGTGAAGAATTCAACAATGTTTCTGAAAATTTGAAAGATGCTGCCAATAAAGCTTCTGATAAAATAAAAGAAGGCGCTTCAGAAATTTCAGAAAAAATGAATAGAACTTTTTCGGGAAAGGCAACAAAAAATAACGGTTTACAAGATTTAATAAATACTATTGCCACAATTATTCAATCAATTTTCAAAATAATTGGAAAAATTATTGGCATCTTCATCATATTTATTTCTGCAGCTGTTATTTTATCTCTAATTATTGGAGGGTTTTCAATTGGAAGCTTAGAATGGTTGCAAGTTGATGGAAATTTTGTTCATTATCCGCCGTTTTTTTATGATTCAGTAATGCCAAACTGGTTATTAATGACTTTTGGATTTTTATTCATCGGAATTCCATTTTTAATGCTCTTTATTTTAGGATTGAGAATGTTGTCAAGCAATGTCAAAAAATTGAACAAAGCTGCTTCGTTAACGTTACTTGGAATTTGGTTAATCTCTTTATTAGGGTTCATTTTCACAGGATTAGATTATGCAACTTCACATGCCTCTTATGGAGAAATTGTTGAGAAAACTCCGATTCCAGTTGTTGCAAATGACACACTTATTCTGAAAATGAAAAATGATGATAGCATTTTTTATAGAAGCAATTTAAGAAGAAGTTCGCACAAAGAAGAAGTTGAAATCAATGGTAAAAAAATAACGTATTCAAACTATGTAAAAGTTGATATCAAAAAAAGTTCTACGAATGAAAACTATGTTATTGTTACAAAAAGTTCGAAAGAGAAAAATAAAACGAACGCAAAAGAAAATGCAAAAACAATCGCATATCACTATAAATTAGAAGATAAAACCTTGGTTTTAGACGCTTTCTATATATCAGAAATCAAAAATTTATGGAAAGATGAAGTTATTGAAATCACGGTTTTTTTAACAGAAAAATCAATTATTTACTTAGATAATTCAACCAAAAACTTTTTATACGATGTTGAAAATGAAGGTGATATTTATGACAAAGACATGGCAAATCATCATTTTATTATCACAGAAAGTAGTTTAAAATGTACTGATTGTGAAAGTATTGAAACTAAAAATTTAGAAAAATCAAATACTGGAAATGAAGTTTCATTTTAATGACAATTCATCTAAAAAAAACAACAATACAGTAAAACTTTTTTAGAAAAAAACAACAAATTACAGACTTTTGACATATCATTTAAAAAATAAAAAATTATGAAACCAATCATCAAAAAAATGCTTTCTTTAGTAGTAATTACAACACTTTTTAGTTCGTGTGGAGTTGAAATGTTTAACGGAATTAATGGCAATAGAAATGTTGTTACAAAAAACAGAACACCCAATGCTGATTTTTCAAAAATTAAAGTGAGCACAGGTTTAGATTTAGAAATTTCTCAAGGAATTGAAAATAAAATTGTTTTAGAAGCTGACGAAAATTTGCACGAACTCATTTTTACAGAAGTTGAAAATGGAGTTCTAAAAATTTATGCTGAAAAAAGTATTTGGAAAGCAGCATCAAAAAAAGTATTTGTAACTGTTAAAAATTTAAACGAAATAAGTGCTACAAGTGGTGCGTTTGTTACTAATGAAACTATTTTCAAAACAGATACATTATCAGTAATTGCAACAAGTGGTGCTGAAATCAATTTTTCTGTAGAAGCAAATTCAATAATAACTGTCGCAACTAGTGGTGCAGATTTAAAAATCGCTGGAAAAACAAAAGCTCACAATTCAAATGCTACAAGTGGTGCATCTATAAGAGCAAAATCATTAGAAAGTGAAACTGTTGTTGCTAATGTGACAAGTGGCGCTGAAATCGATATTTTTGCATCAGAAAGTATCAACGCAACCGCAACAAGTGGTGGAGATATTGATTATGCTGGAAACCCTAAAAAATCGACAAAAAAAACAACTTCTGGAGGAAGTATTTCTGGAAATTAAAAATTACTAATACTTGGTTTTATTAGTTTACTTGGTAAGTCGTCGTTTTGTAAAAAACGGCGCTTACTTTTTTATAAAATAGTAGAATTTGAAAATTAGTTTTTTGTCAAAAACTCCTCAATATCAGCAATATGATGTTGTAAAGCTTGCGTTGAAATATGAATTTCTTTAATCAATAATGCCAAAGAAACAATTAATAAGATTAATGCAAATCCAAAAAAATAGGCTGCAAAAAGATGTTCATCAACATAAATCAAAAACATCGTTAACACACACAATAACAAACTTGAAATCCCAAATATTTGCATCCATTTTGTGAGATTTAAACGCTTTTTTAAATTTTGAATTTGACGTAATAATGAATTGTCTTTTTGTTTTAAATACTTATCGTGCAAACTTCTAATCACAGCTGCATACGCCAAAAAACGATTTGTATAAGCCAACATGATTAAAGAAATTGCCGAAAATAGTAACGCTGGTGTGGTTAAAGTCAATTGTTCCATACCCCAAAATTAACCAATATTATTCAACTTTTCATCACATAAAAAAATTCTGTACTTTTGAGGTATGAAAAACTGCATATTCTTCTTTTTATTGAGTTTTGTTTTGGCATTTAATGCTCAAAAAATGCCAATTGGTTTTGTGTATTTATCAGACATTGATAATACAATTCAATCAGAATTAAAGTATTTAGGAAATCACAATTTTATTGGAAAACCTATTGACGGCTATAAAAATGATTGCATTATAATGACACAACAAACTGCAATTGCCTTAAAAAAAGTACAAGCTATTTTAAAAAAAGAAGGATTAGGTTTGAAAATTTTTGATGCTTATAGACCACAACAAGCTGTCAATCATTTTGTGAAATGGGCAAAAGCATTGAATGATACTTTAATGAAAAAAGAATTTTATCCAAAAGTACCTAAATCCCAACTATTTTTTAAAGGATATATAGCCTCAAAATCAGGTCATACAAGAGGAAGTACTGTTGATGTAACTTTGATAAAACTCAATACAGGAAAAGAATTAGACATGGGAAGCTCGTATGATTTTTTCGGAGAAGAATCGCATCCATTTTATAAAAAAATTACAAAAAAGCAACAAGAAAATAGGCTGCTTTTAAGAAAAATTTTATTAGAAAACGGATTTAATCCATATGACAATGAATGGTGGCATTTTACATTGAAAAATGAACCTTTTCCTGAAACTTATTTCAATTTTCCGATTGAATAAAGTTTTAACAGTATTTAAACTGAGAGTTTTAAAATAGGCATTATTTTTGTATAGAATTGAAAAATAATTCTTGATGACATACCAATTTTTGAAATCTATTTTACTAATATTAGCATTTTTTTTAGCACTAAATTCATTTTCACAAATTGATGGTTCAAATGGCTCTCAAGAAAAAGGGAAAAAGAAAACGATCATTTTAAATAATTCGAAAGAAGTTAAAAAACCTGAAGCTGTTGATTTGGATGGCACTGATGGATTTAAAAGCGCTTACGAAAAAGAAAAAGAAAAACTCAAAAAACTCAAGGAATTAGATTCCTTTAACAAAAAAGGGTTAATAACTAAAGAGTTAGATAGAAAAATAAAATTTCAAAAATTCATTGAAAAAAACACCTTACAAATTCCAATGATTGATAAAGATATTGGGATTTTTAGAACTAAATCACTATTTATAAATTTATTTTGTTTCGATTTTGGGCAAATAGATGGTGATATAATTACTGTTCTAAAAAATGGAAAACCCTTTATGGAAAATATTAATTTATTGGCAGCAGGGAAAATAGATATTATTAAAATTCCATTAGACATTGGATTTAATAAAATTGAAATTTTAGCTGTTAATGAAGGAGGATTAAGACCTAATACAGGTGCTTTTACTTTATTTGATGATTTCAAAAGAGAAGTTTTTTCAGATTTTTGGAACCTTGCCAAAGGAGCTAAAGTAATAGCATTAATAATTAGAGAACCTAAAGACAAATAAATAACCCCGAAAACGTTTTCGGGAAAATACCTAAAATCAAGTTTTTTTATTGTTTATAAAACTGCTATTTTTGTAACTCAATTTTAAAAAATCCGTTTTTTAATTTACACTACTTACAACAATTATAAAAAATGAAGGAAATCACCAAACAAACCTATTTAGATTGGTACAAAGACATGCTCTTTTGGCGAAAATTTGAAGATAAATTAGCTTCTGTTTATATCCAACAAAAAGTGAGAGGTTTCTTGCATCTATACAATGGTCAAGAAGCCATTTTAGCAGGTGCAATTCATGCTATGGATTTATCAAAAGACAAGATGATTACTGCCTATAGAAATCACGTGCAACCAATTGGAATGGGTGAAGATCCTAGAAAAGTAATGGCTGAATTGTATGGAAAAGTAACAGGAACATCAAAAGGAATGGGTGGTTCTATGCATATTTTCTCAAAAGAATTTGGTTTTTATGGTGGTCATGGAATTGTTGGAGGTCAAATTCCTTTGGGTGCTGGACTTGCTTTTGCTGACAAATATAAAGGAAGTGATGCTGTAACCTTAACCTGTTTTGGTGATGGTGCTGCAAGACAAGGTTCTCTACATGAAGCATTTAACTTAGCCATGTTGTGGAAATTACCAGTAATTTTTATTTGTGAAAATAATGGGTATGCCATGGGAACTTCTGTAGAAAGAACTGCAAATCATACCGATATTTGGAAACTTGGTTTAGGATATGAAATGCCTTGTGGCCCTGTGGATGCCATGAATCCTATAAAAGTTGCAGAAGCTGTTGATGAAGCAATTCAAAGAGCAAGACGTGGTGATGGCCCTACATTTTTAGAAATGAAAACCTACAGATATAGAGGTCATTCAATGTCTGATGCACAACATTATAGAACCAAAGACGAAGTTGAAGAATACAAAAAAATAGATCCTATTACACAAATTTTGGATGTTATTATTGAAAATAAATATGCTACTGACGAAGAAATTGCTGCTATTGACAAGCAAGTGAAAGATTTAGTTGCAGAATGTGAAAAATTCGCAGAAGAATCTCCATATCCTGAAACTCAGCAAATGTATGATATGGTGTATGAACAAAAAAATTATCCTTTTATAAGTTAAGATATGGCTACAGTTATAAATATGCCCAGATTGAGTGACACCATGGAAGAAGGTGTTGTGGCAAAATGGTTGAAAAAAGTAGGTGATAAAGTTGAAGAAGGAGAAATTTTAGCAGAAATTGAAACCGACAAAGCTACCATGGAATTTGAATCTTTTCATGAAGGAACATTGTTATATATTGGCGTTCAAGAAGGTGAAACGACTCCTGTTGATCAATTATTAGCCATTATTGGTGAAGAAGGTGAAGACATTTCTGGACTTATAAGTGGAAAAACGGAAGCTCCAAAAGAAATCAAAACGGAAGCTCCAAAATCAGAAATAAAAGAAGAAATCAACGAAAAAACAACTCCTGAAGTTACTGCAATTCCTGATGGAGTTCAAGTAGTGACAATGCCACGTTTGAGTGATACTATGACTGATGGAACTGTGGCTTCTTGGTTAAAAAAAGTAGGTGATGCTGTTTCTGAAGGTGATATTTTGGCTGAAATTGAAACAGATAAAGCCACCATGGAATTTGAATCTTTCTATGAAGGAACCCTTTTATACATTGGCGTTCAAGAAGGTGAAACAACTCCTGTTGATAGTTTATTAGCCATTATTGGTCCTGCTGGAACTGATGTTTCTGGAATTGTTTCTGGAAATGTTACAGCTAGCTCAGTTACAACATCAGAAAAAACTGATGAAAAAAAAGTGGAAAAAGAAGTAGAAGTTTCAAAATCGGAAACTACAAATTCAAATTCTAGTGCTTCAAACGGAAGAATTTTTGCATCGCCTTTGGCTAAAAAAATAGCTTCTGATAAAGGCATTAATTTATCAGAGGTAAATGGTTCCGGAGAAAATGGCAGAATCATCAAAAAAGATATTGAAAACTTTACGCCTGCTGCAAAAGTAGTAGAAGCTCCTAAAACTGAAAACGTAAAACCTGCCGTGAATTTTGTTGCTGCTGGCGAAGAAAGTTCAGAAGAAGTGAAAAATTCACAAATGCGTAAAGCTATTGCGAAATCTTTAGGCAATTCTAAGTTTTCTTCTCCTGATTTCAGTTTGAATATTGAAGTGGATATGGACAATGCTATGGCATCAAGAAATGTAATCAATCAAATTCCTGATACCAAAGTTTCTTTCAATGATATGGTTGTGAAAGCGTGTGCAATGGCATTGCAAAAACATCCACAAGTAAATACTTCTTGGACTGACGAAAATACAAAATACCACAGTCACATTCATGTTGGAGTGGCTGTTGCTGTTGAAGATGGTTTGTTAGTGCCTGTAATCAAACACACCAATCAATTGAGTTTGACTCAAATTGGAGCAGCTGTTAGAGATTTGGCTGGAAAAGCAAGAAACAAAAAAATAACGCCTGCAGAAATGCAAGGAAGTACGTTTACAGTTTCTAACTTAGGCATGTTTGGCATCGAAAGTTTCACTTCGATTATCAATCAACCAAATTCTGCGATTTTATCTGTAGGTGCTATTGTAGAAAAACCAGTGGTTAAAAACGGACAAATTGTAGTTGGAAACACCATGAAATTGACATTAACCTGCGATCACAGAACTGTTGATGGTGCAGTTGGTGCTCAATTTTTACAAACGTTGAAAACCTTTATTGAAAATCCTGTGACCATGTTGGCATAGTTTTCTGGATATATAAAAACTAAAAAAGCTCGTTATTGAAATTTCAAAAACGAGCTTTTTTTATGAAATTACTTTTTAAAAACCCGATAGCGCGGATTTGAAATCCGTGCCCACAAAGAAAAGTACTTATATTTGATAAGCTTCTTTATTAATTCTTAATGAAGTACCCAAAACTCCTATTAATGTATCCCTAATTCCTTTTAAGACTCCCGTAATTCCTATTAACGCCCCGCTAGTGCGAGCGTCCCGCTCGTACCCGCAAAGAAAATAAAAATCACTATCTATAAATAATGAGCAGGAAGTATAAATTTAGAGAAGCAAATGAAGCTTATTTTATATCATTTGCAACCGTATATTGGATAGACGTCTTTACAAGAGTTGATTATTTTGATATTATGATTGAATCATTTGATTATTGCAGAAAACAAAAAGGTATAGAACTGTATGGTTATTGCATCATGCCAAGTCATGTGCATTTAATTTTTCGTTCTTCATTAGGCGATCCATCGGGTTTAATAAGAGATTTAAAAGGTTTTACTTCAAAGAAAATGCTAAAAGCTATCGAAGAAAACCCACAAGAAAGCAGAAAAGAATGGTTACTTTGGTTGTTTGAAAAAGCTGGAATGAAAAATAGCAACGTGCAGTTTAGACAATTTTGGCAACAAAATAATCAACCAATTGAAATTTGGTCATTAAAAGTTTTTGAACAGAAATTAAATTACATTCATAACAATCCTGTAGAAGCAGGTTTTGTGACAAATCCAATAGATTGGAAATATAGCAGTACTAGAAATTATGGAAATGATGATCAAACTATTTTAGAAATTGATTTGAACTAAATTGCGGGCACGAGCGAGACGCTCGCACTAGCTGGGGAATTGTAAACAAATTAGAAGATTTAAAAAAATTAAAAAAATCATAGCACAGATTTGAAATCTATGCCCTCCACCCCAAAACTTCAAAACATTCCGCTTTTCCTTTAACACATTCCGCTTTGAGGTTACAACAAGTTGCTTCATGTTAGATAAATGTCGCTTTATGGTTACTTCTTGCTGTCTTATTGTTACTTTTTGCTGATTTATGGTAACTTCTTGACGCTCTATTGTTGGAGCGTTCCGCAAACAATATACATCAGCAATAGAGCAACATGCGTCAACAATAAAGCGACATGCGTCAGCAATAAAGCGACATGCGTCAACAATAGAGTGACATACATCAACAATAGAGTGACATACATCAACAATAGAGTGACATGTATCCCACGCTAGTGCGAGCGTCTCCTCGTATTCACACTAATCAATTACTGGCACGAGCGAGACGCTTGCGCTAGCTGGGGGATAGCGGATTTGAACCTTAAATACGCGAAATCAAATTCGCAATAACGGAATCAAAAATCAAATCTAGTTTTGTATTAAATATTAACTATATTTAAATTCAAATTTACGATTCATGGAAAATTGGCAAAAACACATCACGATAAATCCTGAAATTAGAAGCGGAAAACCATGTATTAAAGGAACTCGATTAACGGTTGCTGATGTTTTGTCTTTTTTAGCATCTGGAATGTCTATTGAAGAGATTATTGTAGATTTTCCTCAACTTGATAAAGAAAAAATATTGGCTGTCTTGTCTTTTACCGCTAATAGAGAAAGTATTACCAAAATTGAATTAGCTTCATGAAACTTCTCTTAGATGAGAATTTGTCTAAGTAAAATAAACCTTAAATTTTGAATTTTAAACCCGAAATTTAAAAATCCTGATTCAAATCCCAAGACTCCAAATAATCTTTTAACGTGCTGATAAACATGCCACCAAGAGCGCCATTCACCACTCTGTGATCATACGAATGTGACACAAACATTTTCTGTCTAATGCCGATAAAATCACCATCAGGAGTTTCAATCACTGCAGGCACTTTTCTGATAGCGCCCAAAGCCAAAATAGCAACTTGTGGTTGGTTGATTATTGGTGTGCCCATCACAGAACCAAAACTACCCACATTGGTAACAGTATAAGTTCCATTCTGGATTTCGTCAGGTTTTAGTTGATTGATTCTTGCTCTGTTTGCCAAATCATTCACTTGCTTGGTCATGCCTACCAAATTCAGTTGGTCTGCATTTTTAATCACAGGAACAATGAGATTTCCATCAGGCAAAGCAGCTGCCATGCCCAAATTGATATTTTTACGTTTGATAATTTTATCCCCATCAACAGTGATGTTAATCATCGGATATTTTTTGATGGTAGATGCCACAGCTTGCATCAAAATAGGTGTAAAAGTCAGCTTCTCTCCTTCTCTTTTAAAGAAAGCATCTTTTACTTTTTCACGCCATTTCACAATATTCGTAACATCAATTTCAATGAAAGATTGCACATGAGCGGAAGTTTGCACAGAATCCACCATGTGTTTCGCAATCAACTTGCCCATTCGTGTCATTTCAATAATTTCGTCACCACCATTCACAGAAACAGGCGCTTTTGGTTGCTCTTTTTGGATTGTAGTGGCTACTTTTTCGGGAACAGGCATTGCAGTTGCCACGTTTTTTGGAGCAACTTTTTTATGTTCTATAAACTGTAAAATATCTTCTTTGGTAACTCTGCCATCTTTTCCAGTTCCTGAAATCGATTCCAATTCTTGCATGGAAATTCCTTCAGTTTGAGCGATGTTACGCACTAAAGGCGAATAAAATTTACCAGAATCAGAAGTCTTTGTGATGGGAGTTGCCACAATTTCGATGGCTTTTTCAATGGTTTTTTCAACTTCTTGCACCTCAACTGGGGTTTCAACTACTTCTTTTTGAATTTTTGGAGCAGCACCAGAATTTGTTTCAATGATAGCAATGGTTTGTCCAACTTGAACAATTGCATCTTTTTCAAATAAGATTTCAATCAAAGTTCCTTCAACTTCACTTGGCACTTCAGAATCTACTTTGTCTGTTGCAATTTCCACAACAGCTTCGTCCAATTCAATAGTATCTCCAACTTCTTTTAACCAAGATGTAATGGTTGCCTCAGCAACACTTTCACCCATTTTTGGCAGTTTTAATTCAAATCTTGACATGTAATTTGGTTTTCTGATTGCAAAAATACAAAAAAAAGGGATGACATTTTTGGAAAAAAGATTTGAAAAACAAAAGATATTTGAATATAAAATTATGTAATTAACAATAAATTACGATTTACATCCTTAAAAGTTACGAAATATCTAATTTAAGAAGCGTTTTATAGATTTTATAAAAAACCTATACCCAACTTTTGGGATTTTTTAAAACAGCAATCAGTTTTGATTCCTCTGAATTTTCTTCAGGTTGATGGTCGTATTTCCACTGTACTTTTGGTGGCAAACTCATTAAAATACTTTCTATGCGTCCATTGGTTTTCAATCCGAAAAGTGTGCCTTTGTCATGCACCAAATTGAATTCTACATAACGACCTCTGCGAATTTCTTGCCAATCTTTTTGTTGTTGGTTGAAAGTAAAATTCCCTCTTTTTTCAACTATCGGAACATAACTTTCTAAAAAACTATTGCCAATTTCTGTCACAAAATCATATCTATTTTCTAATGAAAATTCCTCAGTTTCTTTCAAATAATCGAAAAACAAACCACCAATTCCACGTGCTTCATTTCTGTGTGCATTCCAAAAATACCCGTCACAATTTTTCTTGAAAATGGGATAAAAATGGGGATGATGCTTGTCACAAGCCGTTTTACAAACTTGGTGAAAATGAATTGCATCTTCCTCAAACAAATAATAAGGTGTCAAATCTTGACCACCACCAAACCATTGCGTAACAATCTCACCTTGTGAATCATACATTTCAAAATATCGCCAATTTGCATGAACTGTTGGGATAAATGGATTTGTTGGATGCAACACCAAACTCAATCCACAAGCAAAAAAATTACCTTTTTTCACCCCAAATTGATTTCGTAAAACCTCAGGCAAATCTCCATGAACAGCAGAAATATTTACACCTCCTTTTTCGAAAATGGCTCCGTTTTCAATGACTCTGGTGTTGCCACCTCCACCTTCTTCACGTTGCCAAATATCTTCTCTGAAAATTGCTTTTCCATCAATTGTTTCTAACGTTGAAGTAATGGTATTTTGAAGATTTTCTATGTAGTTATAAAACTTATTTTTCATAAATAATTTCGTTTTTATCGTGCAACAAACTAAGTGTTGTTGTGGTTGCAGCAGTTATTGACAATGGCAAAACAATGATAATTCCGACAAAAGGAATCAATAAACACAGCATAAAAACAATCCCATTTCCAATAGCAAAACCTCTTCTTTTTTGAATAAAATCAACACTATCTTTGTATTTAAAATGACGTTCTAACGTGTAATCCATATTCCCAAAACCTGCATAATATGCCTGTAATAAAAACAATAGCATGGTTGAAAATAGGTTGACAATTGGAACAAATTTCAAGATTAAAAGCGGTAAACTGAACAACAATTCTTTGAATAAATTTCTACTATTTATTCTAATTCCTCGGATTAATTGCTCAAAAAAAGAAGACTTTCGATGCAAATGTTTTCGATTTCTATACAAGTGATGTTCTATTTTTTCTGAAACAATACTCATAAATGGCGCAGATAGTGCCAAAATAATGTGTTTGTAAACAATCAATCCTAGTACAATAATAAAGACCACACCAAGGAAATTACTGACAGAGGTAAATATTTCTTTTCCCCAATCCCAAATCCAAGCTTTTGAGATAAAAGCACCAATATTATCAGACAAAATATAAGCTTCAAATCCGATAAAAACAGCTGTCAAAATGCTTATAAATACTGGAATTATGAAATATTTCCAAAGTTTTAATTTTGAAATTAATGCAATAGCACCGACATAAGCTTTTATTCCAAGAACGATATTTTTTATCATATACTAGGTTTGCGTTAGCGATTGAGGCATTGTTGGAGCTCTCTCGCATTTTTGCGGGAAGCGACTGCCGAAAGCGCGACCTTTAGGGAACGCCCAAAAAAAATTATTGGCGATATTCCTTCACAGCATCCACGAAGGCTTTCGCATTTTCGAGCGGAATATTTGGTAAAATTCCGTGTCCTAAATTAACGATATATTTATCTTTCCCAAACTCGTTGATCATTTGATGCACCATCTTTTTGATTTCCGAAGGAGAAGACAATAATTTTGAAGGATCTAAATTTCCCTGTAAAGTGATGTTTCCTCCAGATAAATAACGCGCATTTTTGGGGGAACACGTCCAATCAACGCCCAATGCTGAGGCACCCGATTTTCCCATAACATCCAATGCAAACCAGCAACCTTTACCAAAAGCAATTACAGGACTCAAATCTTTCAAGGCATCAATTATTTGCTGAATGTATTGCCAAGAAAATTCTTGATAATCTGTTGGCGACAACATGCCACCCCAAGAATCAAAAACTTGCACTGCATCAACGCCAGCAGCCACTTTTGCTTTTAGATATAAAATGGTGGTATCTGTAATTTTCTGCAAAAATGAGTGTGCTACAATAGGATTGGTAAAACACAATTCTTTTGCTTTTTCATAAGTTTTAGAACCTTGACCTTGAACACAATAACAAAAAATTGTCCAAGGAGAACCAGCAAAACCTATCAAAGGAACTTCGTTGTTTAGTTTTTCTTTCGCTATTTTTATAGCTTCAAAAACGTAATTTAATTCTTGATACACATCAGGAATAACAACATTGTCTAAGTCTTTTTGACTGCGAATCGTATTGGGCAAATAGGGTCCAAAATTGGGTTTCATTTGCACCTCAATATTCATTGCTTGTGGGACAACTAATATATCAGAAAACAAAATAGCAGTATCCATTCCGAATCTACGAATGGGTTGCACAGTGATTTCTGATGCCAATTCTGGAGTTTGACAACGTGTGAAAAAATCGTATTTTTCACTGAGTGCTCTGAACTCAGGCAAAAAGCGTCCTGCTTGACGCATCATCCAAACTGGAGGTCTTTGAACAGTTTCGCCTTTTAAGGCTCTGAGAAATAGGTCGTTTTTTATCATTCTATTTTATTTAAACGCAAAGGCGTAAATTTCTAATTAACCGAAAAGACGCAGAGGTTTTCGCAAAGGTTAGAGAGTTTTTTTCTATGCGGTTCTTAGAGTCTTAGCAGTTTAATTTATTTCAATTATAAATTATTTACTACTCTTTTAATTCCATTTTTTATAAGTGCAACATTAAAATTGATTAACAAACCCAATTTACAGTCAGATAATTTTAAATATGTTAAAATTTGAGCAAGATGAACGTCTGTAAGATTTTCCACAGATTTTAATTCAATAATCACTTTATTTTCGACAAATAAATCTATTCTATAACCAACATCCAACTTAACATCTTCATAAATCAAAGGAAGTGGCTTTTGTTTTTCTACTATCAAATCTCCTTTTCTCAACTCATAAAACAAACATTCTTCATAAGCACTCTCAAGAAGACCAGGACCTAATGCTCTGTGAACTTTCAAAGAACAATCAACTATTATTTCAGCAATTTTATTTTCAGTCATTTTTTTAAAATTTTAAAAGCAATGTTCTTTTTTAAACGCAAAGTTCGCAAAGTTTAAACGCAAAGGACGCAAAGGTTTTTTCTTTGCGTTTCTTGGCGTCTTTGCGGTTTAATTTTTTTACAATTAATTTTCTATTTGAGAAACTGCTATCATCGCTTTGTCAACAGCTTTTGCAAATATTTTAATATCTTTTTCTGAAATTGCTGAAGACAAAAACCAAGCTTCAAATTGTGATGGAGGTAAAAACACCCCGTTTTTAATCATTTCCCAAAAGAAAACTGCAAACTTTTTGGTGTCTGAAGTTTGTGCTTCTTTGAAATTGGTGACTTTTGAATTTGTAAAAAACGGATTCATCATCGAACCAAAACGATTTACAACCAAATCTACTTCATATTTTTTGGCAGTTTCAGATAAGATCACTTCCAAAATACCCCCAATTTCCTCAAACTTTTGGTACGGATTTTGTCTTTTTAATTCGGTCAATGTTGAAATTCCTCCTGCCATTGCAATTGGATTCCCACTCAAAGTTCCTGCTTGATACATGCCACCCAAAGGCGCGACTTTTTCCATAATTTCATTTCTTGCACCATAAGCACCTACTGGAAATCCACCACCAATTACTTTTCCTAAACAAGTAATATCCGCTTCAACACCCAATAATTCTTGTGCACCACCAAATTTTGAACGAAAACCTGTCATGACCTCATCACAAATCAAGAGAGAATTTTTAGTTTCTAAAAAGGATTTTAAATCCTTTAAAAAATTATTTTGTGGAATAGCAACGCCCATATTTCCACAAATAGGTTCAATGATGACTGCTGCGATATTGTCATCATTTTCAAAGTGCATTTTAACACTTTCTAAATTATTGTATTCAGCAATTAAGGTATTTTTTACAGCCCCTTCAGGAACACCTAAACTTCCTGGCAAACTCAAAGTCGCCAATCCTGATCCTGCAGCAACTAATAATGCATCTTGATGTCCATGATAACAGCCAGAAAATTTGATGATTTTATCTTTTCCAGTAAACGCTCTTGCCAAGCGAATGCCACTAATAACAGCTTCAGTTCCAGAATTTACGAAGCGTACTTTGTCCATTCCTGGAAAAGCGTCACAAACTATTTTTGCTAAAATAATTTCGTTTTCTGTGGATGCTCCAAATGAATAGCCACTTTTTAGCGCTTTATGAACCGCTTTTTGTACTTTTTTGTGACGATGACCCAAAACCATTGGACCATAAGACAATACCAAATCTAGATATTCATTGTCGTCAACATCAATAATTTTAGAACCTTTTGCTTTTTTGATAAACAACGGATTTCCACCAACTGATGAAAATGCTCTTACTGGAGAATTTACAGCACCAACAAGATTTACCAATCCTTTTTCGTATAGTTTTTGTGATATTTTAAACATTTTATGTTTCATGCTTTAGGATATAAGCTTTTGGCTATTTATTCAATATTTTTGCTGCCTCTTTCGCAAAATAGGTAATGATAATATCTGCTCCTGCTCTTTTCATAGACAACAAACTTTCCATCATTACTTTTTCACCATCAATCCAACCTTTCTCAGCAGCTGCTTTGATCATGGCATATTCACCACTTACATTATAACATGCAATAGGTCTGTCAAAATTATTTTTTAAATCGCGAATAATATCTAGATATGACAAAGCTGGTTTTACCATCAAAATATCAGCTCCTTCTTCATCATCAAAAGTGGCTTTTCGCAGACCTTCTTCTCTATTTGCAGGATCCATTTGATAGGTTTTTCGGTCGCCAAAAGTAGGTGCAGAATCTGCTGCATCTCTAAAAGGACCGTAAAAGGCAGAGGCATATTTTACTGAATATGCCATAATTGGCAAATCAGAAAAACCTGAATTATCCAAAGATTGACGCACTATTTCAATAGTTCCATCCATCATTCCTGAAGGTGCCACCATATCAACACCCGCTTTTGCGTGAGAAATAACTTGCTTGGCAATATTTACCAAAGTAGCATCATTATCAACATCATTTTCGTGGATAATTCCACAATGTCCATGAGAAGTATATTCGCAAAAACAAACATCTGTAATTACATACAAATCTGGATACTTTTGTTTGATGAAACGAATGGCTTTTTGCATAATCCCGTTTTCGTTCCAAGTTTCTGTACCTTCAGTGTCTTTGTTTGACGGAATTCCAAAAAGCAATACTGCAGGAATTTTTAGGGCAACAACTTCGTCTAATTCTTTTGAAATTCTATCCAAAGAAAAACGTTTGATGCCGGGCATAGAAACAATTTCTGTTTCAATATTGGTGCCTTCTTCAATAAAAAGGGGATAGATAAAATCGTCAACAGACAAATTGGTTTCTCTCACCAATCTTCTGATGGCTGGTGTTTTTCTGAGTCTTCTTGTTCTAAACATTGTTTTTAGTTTGAGAGTTGTAAAGTTTAAAAGTTAGGATTTGAAAAATAAATTTTTACCAATTCTAGAACATCTTCAACACTTGGTAAATTAGAGACTTCAACATTTTTAAAGTACTTTCTTGCAACATTAGCGGTTGATTCACCAATGCAAAAAGCAGTTCTGTTAGTGTCATTTTTCTTCAAATAACTTTCAATTCCTGATGGGCTGTAAAATAAAACTCCTTTTATAGAATCTTCAATTTTCACAGGACTTAACATTGTTTTGTAGGCTTCAACTTCGTTGACAATAATATTTTTATGAAACAAATAAGCTGGTAAAATATCCAAACGAACATCACTACAAAAATAAGTTACTTCTTTGTTAATCAAATTTTCAGCTAAATATTCAGCCAATTGTTTCGCATTTTTAGCGGCAAAGGTTACTTTTCCAAGATTGTTTTCAATCAAATTTTTTGTTCGTCTTCCAACACAAAAAATATTTTTGAATTTTATTTCGTTTCTTGTGAATGAATTTAGAATAGAATCAACACCATTTTGACTTGTGATGACCACATTTTCAATTTCATCTTTCATTACTTTTGATGAAATCCTATTGAAACGAATTTTGACAAAATCGCTGTCCAAAACCTGAATCGTTCTTGGTAGCAATTTCTTTTGAGCTTCGGATAATTTTTTTGTAGAATAAATGGTATGATTTATGAGAGAAAACTCTTCATCTTCCAGCATCAGTTCTTTTCCTCCTTTATTGATAATATAATCAGCACAATCTTTTGCTAAAAATTTATGACGTCCAAAAGCTACATTTTTACCTACTGAAATTTTTTTGGAGCCATCTCTTTTCAGTAAAATTCCTTTAAAATTTATTTCTTCTGTTTTTTTATCAATATAAGCTAATGCGCCAATTGGAGCTGTGCAACCACCTTCTAACAGATTTAAAAATTCGCGTTCAATGCCAGCACAAACTTGGGTTTCATAATCATTTAATTTTGAGCAAGCTTCTTTGATAAAATCGTCATTTTCAAGACAACAAATCATAATTACCCCTTGTGCTGGCGCAGGAATCATCCATGAAAGATTGATAGCACCTGCAGATCTTATTCCTAATCTTTCCAAACCCGCAGCAGCAAAAACAGCCCCATTCCAATCGCTATTCTCTAATTTATTTAATCTTGAGTTAACATTTCCACGCAAATCCACCACTTTATGAGTTGGATAACGATTGAGCCATTGTGCTTTTCTTCGCAAACTTCCTGTGGCAATTGTACCTTCTTGTTGACCAAAAAATTCTTCAGTTCCTTTTAGAATGAAAATATCATTGTAATTCGCGCGTTTTAAAACAGCCGCTTGCACAATTCCTTGAGGCAAAACTGTGGGCACATCTTTCATGGAATGAACAGCAATATCGATTGATTTATTAAGCAAAGCAATGTCTAGATTTTTCGTAAAAATTCCTGTAATTCCTAGTTCATACAGCGGTTTGTCTAAAACAATATCTCCTGCAGATTTGATGGAAACAATTTCAGTTTCAAACCCTAAAGCCTCTAACTCTTTGCGCACTTTGTTAGCTTGCCAAAGTGCTAATTGGCTTTCACGAGTTCCAATTCTGATTATTTTTTGCATAATATTTTAATTATGATTGAAATACCTTATTGATTAGTTGCATACTTTCTGAAGCTGAAATTTCGTCTTCTTTAAGATATTTTACGAATTGTGTAGTTATTTTTTGAATAATTCTTGAAGAAATAACCTCTGCCTGATACTCGTCAAAATTAGGTATTTTTTTTCTTTGAAAGTTAATTTCATCGTTTTTAATATGCTCCAAAGAATTCTTAAGCGCAGTTATTGTTGGTGATAACTTCCGATGATTTTGCCAATCATTAAAATCACTTTTATGAGTTTCAATAATAGCTTCTGCAAACGGAATTTCTTGTTGACGAATTGACAAAGTTTCATCAGTTACTTTTGATAGTTCATCAACATTAACCAAAGTAACCCCTTCATATTCTGAAACATCCATTGCAACATTTTCTGGAATAGACAAGTCTAAAATCAATAATTTTTTATGTTTGGGGATATGCCTTTTGGTAATTGTTGGTTTTTCAGCACCTGTTGAAACAATCAAAACATCGGTATTTTCAATTTCAGAAATCAAATTTTCAATAGTTGACTTTCTAATTGATGGGTGTTCTTTTATAAATTCGGAGGCTTTGGCTTCTGTTCTATTAATCAAGCAAACATTGGAGTTGTGTGTATATTCTGCCAAATTTTTGCAAGTATATTTTCCCATTTTTCCCAATCCAAAAACCAATATTTTTTTGGTATTGTAATTCGGAATATTTTTGATGATATATTGTATTGCTGCGTAAGAAACAGAAGTTGTTCCTGAGCTTAATTTGGTTTCGTTTTTCACTCTTTTGCTGGCATGCAGCACAGCATTTAAGAGCCTTTCTGTAAAAGTATTGGTTGTATTGAGCGATTTTGCCAATTTAAAACACTGTTTTAATTGCCCAACAATTTCGTAATCACCCAAAATTTGGCTTTCTAATCCTGTTCCAATTCTGAACAATTGGTCAATTGCTTCTTGATTTTTATAAACATTGGAATATTTCGCAAATTCCTGAATTGAACCCTCCGTAAATTCACAAATAAGTTCAATTAGCTGACAAGGACGCTCTGCAAAACCCGAAATTTCAGTTCTATTGCAGGTTGATAATACAAAAATTCCATCAAACCCTCTTTCAATTGCAGTATTTAATAGCGTAATTTGATTTTCTTTTGATAATGAAAATTTGCTACGAATGGTAGCATCTGCCTTTTTATAACTTACACCAATGTTATAAAAATGCTGTTGTTTAAAGTCTTGCATATTTTCGTAAAGTGGGTCAAAAGTAAAAAGGATTTGTTAAAAAAAGTATCGATAAAAGTACTTTTAATAACGTTGTCTGTTTTTTGGCAAAATTTTATAATTAAACCCCTTGTAAATACTTATTTTTGCGAAGATAATTGATTTATCAACTATTTTATATAGATTAATTCTAAATTAAAGAATTCCATTACAAAAGTTTTGTATGATAAAAAATGTCGGTGAAAGTACTATCGAAGAAATTAATATTGAAGACGGATTTTACGTGCTTCATTTCCAAAATGAAAGTGCTGAAAAACAAATATTTGAAAGAATAATTAACAGTACTTTTATTCAAATGCATTTTTGTTTAAAAGGAAGTTCAAAGTTTCTTTTTAACAGCAGCTCATACACTTTTGATGTTTTGGACAATCGTTCAATCTTATTGTACAATCCTCAAAGAACTTTGCCAATAAATTTAGAAATTCATCCAAAAACAACATTGATTTCGATATTAATTTCAATTGAAAAATTTCATTCACTTTTCTCAAAAGAATCCGGATATATTTCATTTTTGAGTGATGAAAATAGCAACAAAAAATATTATGATGATACAGAAATAAAGCCAACTGTCGCCATTGTTTTGCAACAAATCATCAATGCAAATGTGAATAGTGCTATCAGAGAATTGTATGTTAAAGGAAAAATTTATGAATTATTAAGTTTACATTTTCAGAAAGACGAAACAACAATTGGCGAATATTGTCCATTTTTGGTAGATGAACAAAACGTTTTAAAAATTAGAAAAGCCAAAGAAATCATTATTTCAAGATTGGCTGAACCTCCAAGCTTGCAAGAATTGGCAAATGAGATAGGATTAAATATCAAGAAGTTAAAAGAAGGTTTCAAACAAATTTATGGTGACACAGTGTATAGTTTTTTGTTTGATTACAAAATGGAACATTCCAGAAAATTATTAGAAACCAACCAATATAACGTTAATGAAGTTGGTATTCAAGTGGGTTACAGCACTGCAAGTCATTTTATTGCTGCTTTTAGAAAAAAATTTGGAATCACTCCAAAGAAATATTTACAATCGCTGAGTTAAAAGCTACTCAATCAACTCAATATCAAATACTAAAAACCGACAACCACCAACCAAGAATTAATAACCAAACCTTGAAACAACTAACACATCAAGATAATCAAAACAAACAACAAAAATTCCCAATAACAATTGTTTGTGATGCCATAAGAACACCCGAAAATATTGGCATGTGTTTTCGTGTTTCTGAAAGTTTTGGCGTTCAAAAAATCTATTTTCATGAAAGCTCACCTTCTATAGAAAATAATAAAGTATTAAAAACTTCCAGAAATACCATCAATCAAATTGACTACGAATTTTATAGCAATTTTAAAGAAAAAATTAATCAATTAAAACAGGAGGGAAATACGATTATTGGTATAGAAATTACTGATAAAAGCATCAATATTCAAGATTTTAATTTCAAAAATCACGAAAAAATCGTGTTACTTTTAGGAAGTGAAAGAAATGGAATTTCAAACATTAATTTGGCTGATTTCAGCATTAAAATTCCAATGTTTGGCAGAAATTCGAGCATGAACGTGATACATACTTTGGCGATTGCATTGTATGAGATTACAAATCAAATAAATGCCCATCCCAACCTTCCAAAAGGGAGGGAATAGATTGCGAAAAATTAAGTATATACATATAAAATCTTTAAACTTAAAACTTTTAAACTTTTAAAAACCTTGAAATGAAAGGAATATTATTAAACAATTTAGGATCACCAGATTCAACTGAAATTAAAGATGTAAAAAAATATTTAGGCGAATTTTTGATGGATGAACGCGTTATTGATATTGATTATTGGAAACGTTACCTATTAATCAATGGAATAATTTTAAATTTTCGTCCAAAAAAATCTGCTAAAGCGTATAAAAAAATTTGGTGGGATGAAGGTTCTCCTTTGGTAGTCATGTCAGAGAGATTTACTGAAAAAATCAAAAAAAAAATCGATATTCCTGTTGAACTTGCCATGCGTTATGGAAGTATGAGCATGGAAAATGGGATTAAAAATCTGGTTGATAAAGGCGTTACTGAAATCTTTTTAGTGCCTTTATACCCACATTATGCCATGTCCTCTTATGAAACTGTGGTGGTAAAAGCAGAAGAAATTCTTGCAGAAAAATATCCAAATATAATTATGGATGTATTGCCTCCTTTTTATGATAAACCAGCCTATATCAAAGCAATGAGCAGCAATATTGCCAATCATTTAGAGGGTTTTGACTACGATCATGTGCTTTTTTCCTACCATGGAATTCCTGAAAGACACATCAAAAAATCGGATCCAACAAAAAGTCATTGTAAATTAGATGGTTCTTGTTGCAATCGAAATTCAGTAGCGCATCACACTTGTTACAGACACCAATGTTTTGAAACCACAAAAGCAATTGCCATAGAATTGGGATTGAATGAAGCCAATCATAGCAATTCTTTCCAATCAAGATTGTTAAAAGATCCTTGGTTAAAACCTTATACAGATTTCGAATTGGAAAAATTTCCAAAAATGGGCAAGAAAAAAGTGGCCGTAATTACACCTGCTTTTGTATCTGATTGCCTAGAAACTTTGGAAGAAATTGCGATGGAAGGCAAAGAAGATTTTTTAAAAGCGGGAGGCACTGATTATAAACACATTCCTTGTATGAACGATAATGATGATTGGGTGGATGTGATGGTTTCTTGGCTGAATGATTGGAAAAATGGGTAAAGGTCGGTGGTTATTGGTTGATGGTTAAACTAAAACTTTGTAACTTTACGACTTTGAAACTTCACAACTTTTAAACTAACTTTGTAATATGGATTTTTATTACGTAAAAGCATTACACATTATCTTTGTAATTACTTGGTTTGCAGGATTATTTTACATTATCAGGCTTTTTATTTATCATGTAGAAGCGGAAAGCAAACCACAACCCGATAAGCAAATTTTGCAAACACAATACAAATTGATGAGCAAACGTTTGTGGTATATCATTACTTGGCCTTCTGCGATTTTGGCGAGTTTTTTTGCCTTTTGGATGTTATATAAAAATCCGGATTATTTTTTTATGCCTTGGATGCATGTAAAACTAGCATTTGTGCTAGCTTTATATTTTTATCATTATTCTTGCCAACGAATTTACAGTCAATTGCAAAACGATATTATCAAATATTCTGCATTCAAACTAAGAATATGGAACGAAGTTTCTACCATTATTTTGTTTGCTGTGATTTTTCTGGTAACATTACAAGATGCTATGAATTGGATTTGGGGAGTTGTCGGAATTTTTGTTTTCGGAATCGTTTTGATGCTTGGAATAAAATTGTACAAGAGAATTCGCGAAAAAAATTCTTGGGAAAAAACGAAATAATTTTCGGTTTGCAGTGATAGTTTTCAATAAAACACTGATACTGAATACTATGCTCTAATACTTTGCTCAAAAGGAATTCTATGAACAATACTTCTTCCTAACGTAATTTCATCCGCAAATTCAAGTTCATCACCTACAGAAATTCCTCTTGCAATCGTTGAAATAATGATATTAAATTTTTCAATTTGTTTATAAATGTAAAAATTAGTTGTATCACCTTCCATAGTTGAGCTAAGTGCAAAAATAAGTTCTTTTATTTCGCCAAGGGCAACTTTTTTTACTAAAGAATCTATCTGCAAATTTTGAGGTCCAATTCCTTCAATTGGAGAAATTTTTCCACCCAAAACATGATACAATCCATGAAATTGAGAGGTACTTTCAATTGCCATCACATCTCTGATATCCTCTACAACACAAACAATATCAGAATTTCTTTTGGGATTATTGCAAATCGCACACAAAACAGTATCGGAAATATTATGGCATTTTTCGCAGTTTTTTACGTCATTTCTTAAATGCAATAATGCTTCTGACAAATATGCTGTATTTTCTTTAGGTTGTTTTAATAAATGCAACACCAAACGCAAAGCCGTTCGCTTGCCAATTCCTGGCAAACGCGACATTTCATTGACAGCGTTTTCTAATAATTTTGACGAAAAATCCATAGCCAACAAAATTACAATTTCAGTTGAGATTTTTAGCTAAATAAATATTAAAAACTATATTCGTGTTACAATTCGTAATTCTTAATTTATAAATGCAACCACATTATATCATCCTACTAATCATTGCTTATTTTTCAGTATTGATTTTGATTTCCTTTTTCACAGGAAAATCAGCAAATAATTCCACTTTTTTCAGAGCAAACAATTCTTCACCTTGGTATTTAGTGGCATTTGGGATGATTGGAGCGTCACTTTCTGGAGTCACTTTTATTTCAGTGCCAGGTTGGGTTGAATCGCAAAGCATGAGTTATATGCAAATGGTTTTTGGATATATCATTGGCTATGCAGTGATTGGTTTGGTGCTTTTACCTTTATATTACAGGTTAAATTTAACCTCCATTTACACCTATTTGGAAGGTCGTTTTGGGGCGTATTCTTACAAAACTGGCGCAAGTTTTTTCCTGCTTTCCAGAATAATTGGCGCGTCATTTCGATTGTTTTTAGTGGCAAATGTGTTGCAAATTATTCTGTTTGATTCGTATGGAATTCCTTTTTGGATTACAGTTTGCATCACTATTTTATTAATTTGGGTTTACACTTTTAAAGGTGGTATCAAAACGATTGTTTGGACAGATACTTTGCAAACGTTATTCATGTTAACTGCTGTTGGGGTTTGCATTTATACAATTTCAAGTGAATTAAAAATCGAAAATATTTTTTCATATGTTGCTGATAATAAGCTTTCTAAAATTTTCTTTTTTGAAGATGTGAATGCTGGAAATTATTTTTGGAAACAGTTTTTGGCTGGCGCATTTATTGCCATTGTGATGACAGGTTTAGACCAAGATATGATGCAAAAAAACTTGACTTGCCGCAATTTGAAAGATGCTCAAAAAAACATGTTTTGGTTTACAATTGTGCTTGTTTTTGTGAATTTTCTATTTTTAGCTTTGGGCGTTTTATTGACAGATTTTGCTCAAAAAAACGGCATTGACGCACATAAAGATTCACTTTTCCCAGTAATTGCCACCAATGGAACTTTAGGTTTTATGACTGCAGTTTTCTTTTTAATTGGATTGATTGCTGCTGCATATTCAAGTGCAGATTCAGCTTTGACTGCTTTGACAACCTCTTTCAGTATTGATATTTTAGAAATAGACAAGAAGAAAAATCCTGAAGATCAAGAAAAAATCAGAAAGAAAATTCATGTATTGTTTTCATTTGTTTTGATTGCTACCATATTGATTTTCAAATATTTTATTGCAGATGAAAGTGTGATTGCTAAAATATTTACGTTTGCAAATTATACGTATGGACCATTATTAGGTTTGTATGCTTTTGGATTGTTTACCAAAACTCAAGTAAAAGACAAAATGGTGCCAATTATTTGTATTTTATCTCCATTTGTTACTTATTTCACCAATATTTTTTTCTTAGAAGTTTTAAGTTTCAATTTCGGATTTGCCTTACTAATTTTGAATGGCGCTTTCACATATTTAGGACTTGTTATTTTTAGAAAAAAAGCTGGTTTAAAATAACTACTCAAAAAAAATCCTGAGTAAAAACTCAGGATATTTTATTTGAAAATGACAATTCTTATAATGTTCTTTTTCCAGCTACTGTCACTGTATTATTGTCACTATCTTTGAATGAACCATTAACTTCATCCCCAGAAATTGTTCCAATAACTCTACCATCTTCAACCAATTGATTGCTTGAATTCACAGTTCCAGAGCCAGAATCTGTATCAGTTTGTCCATTTTCTTTAGCAATATATCCAAATTTTGAAATTGCTCTTGACAACACCAAATTAAAAATTCCTTTTGTTCCATCAGAAATTGCATACGTTCCTTCAAAAGCTTCAATAAGCGAAGTTGATGTTTCTTTTGACAAAATAAAAACTGCATTTGGATGTCCTGAAATACTTGAAGAAACCATTGTTGGTGTTGAACCACCCAATCCTACAGAAAAAGTAACTGATATTGGGCTTTCATTAAATGTTCCTGTAAATGGTGCAACATAAGATTGTCCATCAACCACACTTACAGTTGAAGTTAATGTAACAGTTACACCATCTAAAATCATGGTTGCAGTAATTGCACTTGTTCCATTTTGAATATTAATAGAAATTGTTCCTGTAGAACCAACAATAATTCCTTTATAAATTCCTTTGATACTTGCATCATTTACTGCTAAAGCATCTGGAGTTGTTTTGCAAGTTGTACAAGAATAAGCACTTGTGTCGTCGTCTTTTGAACATGAAGTGAATAAAATTCCAATTAAAAAAATTGGGAAAATGAATTGTAACGTTACTTTTTTAAAAAATCTCATAATGTTGGTTTTTAGTTGTTAATTGAGTTTTTGCTTTTTTAAGCAGTTTTATTTCAACAAATCTAGCTGAGAAAACAACGTCAAACAATCACCAAAAAGTAGTAATTTTCAAAAAAGTAATGATTTGGAATTATTTAGGAAAAACTTTATTCAAAGCTTCAATTCGGGAATTGACATGCAATTTTTCGTAGATATTTCGAATATGAGTTCTGACAGTTTCAGTGCTTAAAAACAAACTATCGGCAATTTCTTTATAGCGCAAACCTTTTGAAAGTAAATGCAAAATTTCTTTTTCACGTTCCGATAATTTTAGCATTTCTTTGTTTTCAGCATTCGAATTTTGAAAAGAATTGACCACTTTTCTGGCAATATTGCTACTCATTGGAGAACCTCCATTGAAAACTTCAACAATTGCATCTAAGATTTTTGAAGGTTGAGTCGTTTTTGTAATATAGCCTGAAGTCCCAGCTTTTAAAGCTTTAAACACAGAATCAGTATCTTCAAATGAAGTACACATTAAAAATTGTACTGAATTACATGTTGGTTTTAAATTTAAAATACAATCAATTCCGTCTTTTCCAGGAAGATGAATATCCATTAAAACAACATCTAAATGTAAGCTAGGAATTGAAATTATTGCTTCTTCAGCAGTTTCAAAAGCATGAATACACGAAAAACCTTCACTGCCATTTATCAGAACAGTAAGGCTTTCCCTTATTTGCTTTTCGTCTTCGACAATTCCAACTTGTATATTCATCGCCACTAAATTAGCATTTCATTTCCTAAAAAAACTACCACAAAAGTAGTAATTGGCTTTTTTCTATTTTCTGAAAACTCTATTTTATAATTTTCTCAAGTGGCACAGAAACATTGATTTCAGTTCCTTTTGAGTTTTCAGAAACAATTTTAAAAACTCCATCAATGGTGTGCAATCGAGTTTGCATATTTCTCAATCCATTTCCATTTTTGATTGTTTCTGTTTGAAAACCAATTCCATCATCTTTGATAGAAAGTTCTAAAAATTTTGAATTTATGTTTGCAGTAAAATTGACTTTTGTCGCTTTTGAATGTTTGACAATATTGTTCAGTGATTCTTTTACAACCATGAATAATTCGCGATGAGATTCTTTAGTAATATTAGTTTGTGGAGGATTTTCAGGAAAACTATTTTGAATTTCAATTGGATAATCTTCTAAATAATCAGTAGAATATTCTCTAATTCTCGCTAACAAATTGGCAATTGTGGTGTTATCAGGATTCAAAGCCCAAATTAAATCGCGCATATTTTCAATCATCTTTTTTGAAGTCTCTTTTACAGCCTCAGAATTATTTTGGATTTCTGGTAAATGATCGGTTTTTTGAGAAATTAGTTCACTTAAAAAATTGATTTTCGACAATCCAGAACCCAAATCATCATGAATATCTTTCGCAATTCTGATTCTTTCATGCTCTTCAGTTTCTTTGATTATTTTTTCACTTGCTAAGATATTTTTTAAATTTTGACTTTTTTTCCAGAAATAAGCAATGACAAAAAGACCAATCATTAATACCAAAAATGCTGTAATTTGATAATTCTTTTTTGTCAAAAGTGATGCTTGCTCCTTAATTTTTAAATCTCTGATTTTAGTTTCCTGATTTAAAAATTTAATTTCAGCTTCTTTTTTTTGAGTGTCAAATTTAATTTGCATTTCAGCTAGCTGATTTGACCTTTAAAGATTGATAAAACTCTCTTTTTCAAGTTCGTATAACTTTCTATATTTGATTGCTTCAGGAAACTGATTTAGCTTTTCATAAGCAGTTGACATTCCGTCATAAGATTCTATGATCACTTCTTTGGCATCAATTTCTTTCGCGTTTTTGTTAGCTAACGAACATAATTCCAATGATTTTTTATAATCGCCAATCAAAGCATAGACATTTCCAAGATTCGTTTGATTTGCCGCAAGCATAAATTTATCACCTAATTTCTCAGATAAAGCCAAAGCTGCATTATAATTTTTGATGGCTTCAGGATAGTTTTTAAGATATTTATAAACGATTGCCAAATTGTTAAAAACCATCGAAATCCGTTGTTCATCACCTTTCTTTTTATAGATTTTTAAAGCACTTGAATACAATTCTAACGCTTTTTGGTAATTCTCTTTTTGCTCATAAATAATTCCCATATTATTCTGACAATCAGCCATTATTGATAAATCATTTTTAAGTTTTGCAATCTCAAAAGAACGAATATAATAGTGCATTGCATTGTCAAAATCTCTTTGCTCTTCATACAAAGTACCAATATTTTTATATGTTTTTGAGATACTCAAACTATCATTTCTTTGCTTTGAAATATCTAATGATGCTAAATAATTGGCAAGTGCTTCTTCTGATTTTCCTATTTGCGAAAAAGCACGCCCTAAATTATTATACGTTTTACCTAAAAGCTGGCTATTTTCTGATTTTTTAAAAATCACTACACATTTATTAAACTGAACGATTGCTTCTTGATAATTCCCTTTAGAATAAAGCTCTTCACCAAATTTTAAGATATTTTCAGCAGTTTGTAGAGGTTGAGAAAAGCCAAAAAAACCATTCACAAGAAAAAGAGAAAGCAGAAAGTATTTTTTCATAGTTAATTGTTTGAAAATAAATGAAATCTACAAAAATTAACAATAAAATAAGTGGTCTCTAAAAATATTTGTATCATTAAAGTTTTAAATTAATTACCCCTTTTAATAATATTTTATAGCTTTAAGAACAATTTTCAATTTTTAAATAATGATTTTTTATTTTAATAGTAACATTCAAAAATGTATTTTTTGAATTACTTAGTTTTTTTGAGATTTTCCTGAAAAATTAAAATCATTCTAAAACCAACTATTAATTATAAAATTTTAATAAAAATCTGAATTTACATAGTATTTATTGATTTTATGATAGTTTTGTATGGGTTTTGTTTAGGCTTTAATACATAATAATCATATTTTAAAATATTTAAAATATCAATTAAATTATCAGTTATAATTTTTCACACACAAAATACAGATTTTCAGAACATAACATATTTTTTTTAACGAAACATTTCGTTAAAAAAAATATTGAAATTTTGTTGTCGCCTTTTATTAGGTTTGTATTCAATGATTTTAATCAATCAACGTTCTTTATTTTTTTAAGAATATTTTTCTTAAAAAATGTTTGTGAGCCCCCAACTATAAGATTTTCGTTTGTAAAATGAAAATTTTATTATCACATGGTATTTTTTTTAAAAACAGTAAATAAACATAGTAATATGATAGCTACCCCTAAACGCGGTCTTATTATCTTGATTTTGGGCATTACAACTCACCTGAATCTAGGTAAAATACCCTCAGCTTTTGATACTCAAGCAGACAATTAAAATAAGGATTTATTCCTACATCAAACTAATTTTTCAAATTTAAATACTCTTGATTCTAGACAAGATTATAATGTCAACGAGAAAAGTTTGTCTCACTCGAATTATTTTAAAGTTGAAAATCAATCTAAATTTACATTGCTACCAACAAATTCCATAATTAAGAAATTTGTAAGTTTCATGAAACCAGAAAATTAAAGCATTCATAAAAATTAAACATATTCAATCAATAACACAAACCAAAAAAAACAGAATTAACAAATTAAAAGAGAAATCAACCCTTTACCAGCTAACAAAAAAATGAGAACAAAATTACTTAAAAGTCTATTAATCCTTTTAACATTTGTACTTGTACAGACAACGTTTGGATATAGTTTTCTAATGACAGAAAACCAGGCTAAACAAACCAAAACAGTTTCTTTATTTTGGAGTAAACACGATTCCAATTGTAAAAATATTGAAAATTTCAACGGAGATTCTTTTTGGAAAAGAATATTAAATGTTTCGAATGGCACAAAAAAAATCAGCTACATCAAACAATTTTGATAATGCTGCTTGTGCTTCAGAAACAATTCCTTCAGGGTCTCTTGTGATTGCAATGGATAATAATTTGCAATCAGTGAGTAGAAAATTCAATTTGAAAGCATATGGACTGGCAGTAAGACTATTACATGCTGGAATTCCTTTAAAGTGGGCTATCAAATCTGGAAAAGCAAAAGATGCTATTGATTTTACGACCAATGCAACCAGAGTTAAACCAAGTGCACAAGCTGTATCTAGTAGAAGTTTTCTTTCAGGACCATTAGTTATTGATGTTGCTGATAAAACTGCTGCACTTGCAATCATAACAAGTTTTGGAAACAACGTGAATGTATATGAGTTGACACAAAATACAACAGTTGATATCAAACATACTTTAACCCACAAACCAAAAGCTGCTGTATTGAATGATGGAGGAAATGTAAGTATTCATACAGGTATCTATTCAAGGGCAGGTTTAACCAGCGGAACTCATTATACAACTGAAAGCTCTGCATCTAACATCAATGGAAATTCATGTTATACTTTTGCAAGTGAGCCACATTCAAGTAACATAACAGCTGCAAAAGTGAATAATGTAGTAGCTTTTTTGAACAGTGGTGGAAACTTTTTAGGCCAATATGAAGCTGTTAAATCGTACACAAGTACAACAAATCCTTTGTTAGCTTCATTTTCAAGCAAACCTGGAATTGGAGGCAGCATTATTTTTGACAATGCTGATGAACCATATATTCAAATACAAGGTGGTTTAGACGATACAGGAGGTTCTGTAAAATCTTTTAAATTTACTAACAACCCAGGATTGAGAGTAGCATACGACAGTGATAGTGGAACAAATTATAAAGCTTACTTTGTTAAATTAGCTTCTTCGGGATCAGTTGTGGGTGGTTACGTGCATTATTTAGCTAGTCATGAATATGGCACTGGAGATAATACAGAAATTAATGATCAAAGAATGTTGTTAAACGCATTATTGAGACCCTCAGATAAAGTAATAGGTGCAAAAAACAACACTACCGTAGCAAGCATTACAGAAAATGAAACCAAAACTTTGGTTGGTGCTCCATCTGGAGGAACTTGGTCTATTGTTTCTTTTGGTGGTTCTATCTCTAGAAATACTTACACTCCTGCAAACATTGCATCAAATACAACTGTTGTCATTAGATATACAATACCTGCTGATAATTGTTATTCTCCTACACAAGTATGGGCAACAAATCCTGAGGATACTCAAAAATTGGTGAAAGATATTTTAGCAAATTTAAAATCATTCATTCCTGTGACTCAAAACGAAAAACACAGAATGCCTAAAACCTATGCTGCAAAAGTATCGAGAGTTGCTGATAATTTGGTGTTGAAATTAAGAAGTGACAAAGGAACGATTGGTGGTGAAATTGAAATGGAAGAAAAATATTCTGAAACTGCTGGAAATGTAAAACAACGTTACAATCCTATCAATGCAAAAGCTGAACAAATCGTTTTAATTGACATCAAAGATGCGTATGAATATGATGGATTAATCAAAGTAAATGGCGAAGTTGAAGACGCATTTTATCATGCAGATGGTAACTGGGGATTGGATTTTGATTCAAAATATACCAAAATCCAAAACTATTTTGTGTCAAACAATTTTGACAGAATTTACAATGATGACGAACTTGCTATCAACAGAAATGTTGAAATCAAAGCAACCAGTGAATATGATTATTTAACCGTGTACAAATCGTTATTACCTGGAACTTTATCAGCAGATTATACTGAATATAATTATGTGTCATTCACTGCAAAAGGAAATGGATTAATCGAATTAGGTTTGATCAAATCATCTATCGAAGATTGGAAAAAACAATACAGATTGATGGTTGATTTATCTAAAGAAGAACAAACATATTATGTTCCATTTGATATTTTCTCTTCTACAGGAACTCAAGACAAGATGGTTGCTGACGATTTAACTACATTAACATTCACATTCTTGCCTGTTGAGGCGCAAACAAAAGAATTGGATTTGACAATTTCTGATGTGAAATTTGTGAAAGTTGCAGGTTCAAATGGAGTAATCATTGAAAAAGAAGAAACCTTTGAAAACGAGTTGATGACGTATCCAAATCCATCAAAAGGAAATGTAAATGTGTTGTTATTCAGTAAAACTGATACAGAAGCAACTGTTACTTTAACTGATGTTACTGGAAAAACCATCCACAAATCAAAAGCACAATTAACTGCTGGTAAAAACGAACTAGAATTTGACTTTAAAGTAAAAACTGGCGTTTATTTGTTGAAAGTTTCTAGTGGTAAAACAAATTATGGTACTTCTAAAATTATTTTTAAATAATCAAAAATTGAATTTTTAAAATTAAAAAGACTGTCAATTGTGACAGTCTTTTTTTTATATCTTTTTCAAAAAATGATTCTTTTTTATTAAAACGTTTTTATTTTTACAATCCAATTAAAGAAAGAATGTCAAAAGACCTAAGTAACTACAGAAAATCTTACGAAAAACAAGAACTTCTCGAAGAAAACTGCCCAGAAAACCCAATGGAATTGTTCCAATCTTGGTTTATCAATGCTGATGATTCAGAAACTGTTGAAGAAACAAATGCCATGACAATTGCCACTATTGGTGTTGATGGATTTCCAAAAAGCAGGATTGTTTTGCTTAAAAAATATACCTGGGAAGGATTTATTTTTTATACAAATTATGATTCTGAAAAAGGAAAAGCAATTTTAAATAACAACAATGTTTGTTTGTCTTTTTTTTGGCCAGCATTAGAACAGCAAATCATCATCAAAGGAAACGCCGAAAAATTGTCAGAAAATTTATCTGACGGATATTTTGAATCGAGACCTGATGGAAGTAAATTAGGCGCATGGGCATCAAACCAAAGCTCCGTAGTATCATCTAAAAAAGAATTGGCCGAAAAATTGGCTGATTTTGAAAAAAAATTCAAAAATTTAGAAATCCCAAGACCCAAACATTGGGGAGGTTTTCTAATCAAACCCATTTCAATTGAATTTTGGCAAGGAAGGCCTAATAGAATGCATGATAGAATACGATATACATTAATAGAAGATTTTTCTTGGAAAATAGAAAGATTAGCACCATAAATTTTATATTTACAGCTTGAACGATTAAACTTTAATGAAAACATTATTTATTGTTAGACACGCAAAATCTTCTTGGGACTATAAAGGAATTGATGATATAGACCGTCCATTGAAAAAAAGTGGTATTAAAGATGCTCATTTAATTTCAAAATTCTTATCAAGCGAAATTGAAAGACCAGGCATTTTTATTTCAAGTAGTGCAAACAGGGCACTTCATACAGCATTAATTTTTTGCGAAAATTTTCAATATCCTATTTCTGGATTGGTAAAAAGTCGTCAATTATATAGTTTTAGTGATGGTTATTTAGTAAAAACTGTAAAAGCATTAGATGATGGCTACAGTTCGGCTATTATTTTTAGTCATGATCATGGCATTAATACTTTTGTAAACAAATATGGAGATATTCCTATTGCTCATGTACCAACTTGTGGAGTAATAGGGATTCAATTTCAAGACAAACATTGGAAAGACGTCAAAAAAGGAAAAACCTTCTTAACCGAATTTCCAAAAAATCACAGATAGATTGATAGAAATTAAAAAATACGGAGCCATAGATATTGGATCTAACGCTATCAGATTATTAGTATCAAACGTTATTGTCCAAGTAGGAAAAGAGCCGATATTTAAAAAATCAGCTTTGATTAGAGTTCCTATTCGTTTGGGAGCAGACGCTTTTGTGAGTGGAATCATCAGTGAAGAAAATATTTCAAGAATGGTTGATGCTATGGAAGCTTTTAAACTACTCATGAAAGTTCATAAAGTTGAGCGTTATAAGGCTTGTGCCACATCAGCCATGAGAGAAGCTTTGAACGGTGAAGAAGTCGTAAAAAAAGTATTTGAAGAAACTGGTGTGAAAATTTCCATTATTGGTGGCAAAGAAGAGGCATCAATTATTTCATCAACTGATTTAAAAGAACTTATCAAAGGAACAGATTCCTATTTATATGTAGATGTTGGGGGTGGTAGTACCGAATTTACGATTTTCTCAGAAGAAAAAATTTTGATTTCAAAATCCTTTAATATGGGAACTGTGAGATTGCTAAATAATAGCAAATTAGAAAATAAAGAAATTTTTGAAAGCGTTGAACGTTGGATAAAGAAAAATACTCAGAATCTAAAACGAATTTCACTTATAGGTTCTGGTGGAAATATCAACAAACTTTTTAAAATGTCTGGTTTGATGGAAGGAAAACCAATTTCATTGGTTTACTTAAATGCTCAATACCAATTCTTAAAACAAATGTCTTATGAAGATAGAATTTCACAACTAAGCTTAAACCCTGATAGAGCAGATGTTATCATTCCTGCAACTAAAATTTATCTTTCAGCAATGAAATGGAGTGGCGCAAAAAAAATATACGTCCCAAAAATTGGACTTTCTGACGGAATCATAAAAACTTTGTTCAACGAAACACTATAATTAATACATTTAGATTCTGATTTATAAATGTTTTTAGTACATTTGAATCGATTTTAATCACATAAAAAAGATTTATTAACGATTATTGACAATATGAAAAAAATATTACTTTTTACAACTTTTCTTGCTTTTGGAGCTGTTGCTTTTGGTCAAGATTTACCAGAAAATCCAGAACCAGGAAAATGTTATGTTAGATGTAAAACCCCTGATATATGGAAAAATGAATCTGTTCAAGTTCCTGTTTCTCCTGAATACAAAAAGATTGTAACGTATCCTGCAGAATATAAAACCATTACAGAACAAGTTCTTATCAAAGAAGCTGGTGAAGAAATTTTATTAGTTCCTGCAATTTGGGGAACTCAAGAAATTACCTATTTTGAGAAAGAAGATGGTACAAAATTAGAAGTTAAGAATGCCATTTTTAACCAAGGTTTTGAAACTGTTGAAACAAAAGGCGCTTCTGCTTCCTGGGAAATGAGCGAAAAATTACCTGATTGTCAATCAGATGATCCAAATGATTGTCGATATTGGTGCTATAAACCACTTCCTGCAGAATTTAAAACCATGCCAGTTGAGAAATTGATTAGCGATGCAAGCGTAGTAAAAGTTCCAATTCCAGGAATTAGAAAATCTTACAAAAGAAAAGTAATGGTTCAAAAACCAACGACAACAATTGTTCAAACAGCTCCAGAATATCAAACAATCACAAAAACTGTTCTTGTAAGAGATGCAAGAACTGAGGAAGTTATTGTTCCTGCAGTATATAGATCTGTAACAAAACAAATTTTAGTAAAAAAAGGAGGATTAACTTCTTGGAAACCTGTTGATTGTGAATTAATAAATGATACGCCTTTACCTATCAATTGGGATTTCTCTAGCGCAGAATTAAATGATGGTGCTATGAAAATTATCGACGAAAGATTATTACCTATTCTAAAAGACGGTGTGGCAGTATTTATTGAATCTCACACAGACATGAGAGGAACTAAAAAAGACAACCAAGATTTATCTGACAGAAGAGCAAAAGCAGTCCTTGATTACTTAGTTTCAAAAGGAATTAATGCAAGCCAATTATATGCTAAAGGATTTGGAGAATCTAAATTATTAAACAAATGTTCTGACAATGTGGTTTGTTCAGAAGCGGAACATTCTATAAATAGAAGAACAACTTTTAGAATTGTAAATCAAAAATAACAACTATTAAATTTCATAAAAAAAGAGGCAGTTGCCTCTTTTTTTATGATTTATATTTTCGAAGTACCTCTTCAATAAAAGGATAATAATAATCAGAAATGATGTATCCTTTTTTTTCTGCCAAAACTATTCCCTTGTGATTCAGAATTAATATTGTTGGAAATGATTTGATATTGAATTTCTCTTTTAAATAATAATTTTCACTCATTTTTTCCTCCGATAATAAGTCCGTTTGCCTTGGAATATCAACTTCTAATAGTATCAAACTTTTATCAGAAAGTTCTTTAAAGCGTTCAGAACCAAATAATTTCGTATCTACAACTTTGCAAGGTCCACACCAATCAGAGCCTTTGAAGTAAACCAAAATAGGTTTGTGTTCAAGTTTTGATTTTTTTAAAGCTTGTTTGTATGAAGATGACCAATTTAGAGAAACATCTGAAACAATCTCCTGAGAAAAAGTAATTTGAGACACAAAAACACAAAAGAATAAACGTTTGAAAGTTTTTAACATTTAAAAAATATTTATCTCTAAAGTAACAAAAATAATACCATAAAAACAATAAAAATTAATGGTTTAACGAATTGATATGTGAAAGAATCAAATTATCAAATTGCACTTTTTGATTGCCTAAAAAAGTAGTTTCAATTTCTATAAAATAAGAATTTTTAAGAAAAGAATTCAGTCTTACGAAGTCTTTTTCAGTAGTTAAAATGATTTTTTGAAGTCCTTTTAGGGCATCAAATTTCAACTGAATATTTTCAATGTCATTCGAGCTAAAGTGATAATGATCAGGATAATTCAAATGGTGATAATTTACTTTTTTTGAATCTAAAAAATACAATAACGAACCTGGATTTGCAATTCCTGTAAGTAATAAAACTTCATAATTCTTTAGGTCTTCAACTAAAATTGATTTATTTCCTGACAAAGATTTCGCATAATAAATAGTGGTGAAAAATACATTTTTTGAATAATTTTTCATTTTATTTCGAATAATTTCTTGTTGATTTTCAGTCAAATCGTCAGTACATTTAGTGACGATGATAGCGTTGGCTCTTTTAGCTCCTCTCCTACTTTCTCTTAAATTGCCTGTTGGGAGCAAATAATCATTCACAAATAAATCATCCAATTTGGTTAATAAAATATAAAAACTGCCTTTCACTTTTCTGTGTTGAAAAGCATCGTCCAAAAGCAAAATTTCAACAGAATTTTGTTTCAATATTTTTTTTATGCCCTCTGCCCTATTTGTATCAACATAAACTGAAATATCCTTAAATTTTTTAAAGAATTGCAACGGCTCATCTCCTACTTCGATTGCTGTATGTGAACTGTTTACCTTCAAAAAATCTTTAGTTTGTCGTTTGTATCCTCTACTTAAAATGGCAATTTTAAACTGATTATTTAACAAACGAATCAAATATTCAATTTGAGGAGTTTTTCCAGTACCTCCAACAGATAAATTTCCTACGACAATTACAGGAATTGAAAAAGATGTTTGTTTAAAAAACTTAACATCAAACAAAAAATTGCGTATTCTGGTCACCAAATCATAAAGAATTGCTAACGGAAATAATAAAAATCTAAAAAATTTCATAAACACGAAAATAAAGCATTTTTATGGAATGATCATAAGAAAATAGTAACTTTGAATTTTATTGTAAACTAATGAAAGTAAAAGAAGTAACTTCTATTTTAGAAGAAATTGCGCCCTTAAATTATGCTGAAGATTTTGACAATGTTGGTTTATTGATCGGAAATAATCAAACTGAAGTTATAGGAGTTTTGGTAGCACTAGACACCTTAGAAACCACTATTGATGAAGCAATTGAAAAAAAATGCAATCTAATTATCAGCTTCCATCCAATCATTTTTAATGGATTAAAAAAGCTAAATGGCAATAATTATGTAGAAAAAGTGGTGATAAAAGCCATTCAAAATAATATTGCTATTTATGCAATTCACACTGCTTTAGACAATAGTTTTGAGGGAGTTTCTGCTAAAATTGCAGAAGTCTTAGATTTGCAAAATACCAAAGTTTTAATTCCCAAAAAGAATATTTTAAAAAAACTCACTACTTATATTCCAACTCATGCTGCAATTCAATTAAGAAATACACTTTTTGATGCAGGTGCTGGAAATATTGGAAATTATGACAATTGTTCGTTTTCAATTTCTGGAGAAGGAACTTTTCGCGGAAATGAAAAGTCAAATCCAACTTTGGGAGAAAAAAGTAAATTACATTTGGAAAAAGAAATTCAAATTTCAGTGTTATTTGAGGTAAAAAACGAAGAAAATATTTTGAAAGCTTTGCATGAAAATCATCCTTATGAAGAAGTTTCTTATGAAATAATCACCATCGAAAATAGTTACCAAAATGTTGGAATGGGCATCATAGGTGATTTATCAAAACCATTATATGAAAAGGATTTTTTGGAATATTTAAAGAAAACCATGAAAACAGATTGCATAAGACATTCTGCTTATATCAATAGAAAAATTAAAAAAGTGGCTGTTTTAGGAGGTTCAGGAAGTTTTGCTATTTCAACAGCAAAAAAATTGGGAGCAGATGCTTATGTGAGTGCAGATTTTAAATATCATGATTTTTTTAAAGCTGAAAATAATATCTTATTAGCGGATATTGGACATTATGAAAGTGAACAGTTTACAAAAAACTTGATAGTTGATTTTCTTACGAAAAAAATTAGTAATTTTGCAATCATTTTATCAGAAAAAAATACAAATCCAATATATTACCTATAAACATGGCAAACACAAAAGAAGTTTCGGTTGAAGAAAAACTAAGAGCATTATATGATTTACAATTAATTGACTCAAGAATTGATGAAATTAGAAGCGTTAGAGGAGAATTGCCTCTTGAGGTTGAAGATTTAGAAAACGAAGTTGCCGGTTTGAATACCCGAATTTCTAACATGCAACAAGATGTTGCCAATTTAGAAACTGATATCAATAACAAAAAATTGATTATTGAAGAGGCAAAAACGTTGACAAAAAAATACGAAGAGCAACAAAAAAAAGTTAGAAATAATAGAGAATTTGACTCTTTAACGAAAGAAATCGAATTTCAATCTTTAGAAACTGAGTTGTCTGAAAAAAGAATTAACGAATTTAGAGCTAAAATTTCTCAAAAGAATGAAATTATTGACAGTACTAAAGAAAAATTAGCAAAACAAGAAACTCATTTATCACACAAAAAATCTGAGTTGGATGCTATTTTACAAGAAACTGCTAAAGAAGAAAAATTGTTATTAGAAAAATCTAAAGAATTTTCTCAACTAATTGATAGTCATTTATTAACAGCTTATACAAGAATCCGAAACAAAGTAAAAAATGGATTGGCAGTTGTTGCCCTAGAAAGAGGTGCTTCTGGGGGTTCTTATTTCACAATTCCACCACAAGTACAATTGGATATTGCAAATAGAAAAAAAATAACTATTGATGAACACAGTGGTAGAATCTTGGTTGATCCAGCTTTAGCTGCTGAAGAGAGAGAAAAAATAGAAAAATTGATGTCTTAATTTCAAATTAAACGTAATAAAAAAACTCGAAGTTTAGGCTTCGAGTTTTTTTTAAAAATTAATAATCTAAATTCCTAATATAATTGAGTTTTTCTTTCCAAATGGCTAATTCTTCCTTGAACTCAGCTACTTGATTTTTAACATTCAAAACCAAAGGGTTGTTTTTGTTAGAAATTGAGAAAAAACTCAAATTATTTTCTAATTGTTGGATTTCTCTTACAATTTCATCAATTCTTTTTCTGACATACATCTGTTCGTAGTCTAATTTTTTTAAGTCATTGTTAGCTAGATAAGAATCAATCAAATTGGTGAATTTCAATAAATTTATTACACTTTTATCCAATGAAAGATTGTCTAAAGCTGCATCTATAAATTTATTGAATTTTCCGTTTAAATGACTCGAATTTCTTGGTAATTTTCCCAAGTTTTGCCATGAGTTCATCGCTTCTAAAACCTCATCTTTGGTAAGTTTTTTCTTTGCTTTGAGGGTTTCTAAATAATCGATTTTTTTATCAATAACAGATTGTTGTTCTTTGCTAATAGCATTTTTTTGCTGGTGAAATCTGTTGAAATAATGATTGCACGCTGCTTTAAAACGTTTCCAAATATCATCTGAAAATTTTCGAGGAACATGTCCAATTTTTTTCCAATCTGATTGAATTTTTTTGAATGCATTTGTTGCCATTTCCCAATCATCACTATCTTTTATTGATTCTGCAAATTCAATCAAAGCCATTTTTTTTTCTAAATTTTCTTGTTGCTCAGATTTCTCTTCTTTATAAAATCTATTTTTTGCAACATTGAATTTTTTAGTAGCATTTTTAAATTTTTGCCAAATTTCTTCGCTTTTAGCGTAAGGAAGTTTTCCAATATCAAAATATTTTTTTCGTAAAACCTCTAATTCCTCAATACTTCTTTGCCAATCATTATGAGTTCTATTTTTTGAAGTATCAAAAGCATTGATTTCATCGATAATTAATAATTTTTTTTCAATAATATCATCATATTTTGAGTGAATTTCTTTAAAATAATCATGCCTTTTATCATGTATTTTCTTGGTTGCTTCGCTGAATTTTTCCCAAATGTCCTCTCTAAATTCTTTTGAAACTGGACCAATGTCTTCTTTCCAAACTTTATGCAAATCTTGTAATTGTTTTGCAGCAAAATTGATGTCTTTTTCGTCAGCTAAAGCTTCTGCTTTTTCAATAATTTTTAGTTTCGCCTCTAAATTATTTTTTAAATCAGCGTCTCTAAAATCGTTGCTGAAACTTAATAAATCATAAAAACGTTCTACATGGTGTTGGTAAATTTTCCAAGTATCATTGTATTTCGTTTTTGGAACAGCACCTATTGCATTCCATTTTGATTGAATTTCTTTAAAATTTTTATACATTGTCGAAACCTCAGCTTCATCAATCAATGATTTTAAATCCTCAATCACTTGAATGCGCTTTTCTAAATTTTCATTTAGTTGCATTTCTAATTGATTGTAGTAAGCATCCCTTTTTACTTTGTAGTCAGATAATAATTTATTGTAATCGGTTTTTATTGGACTAGAAAACTGAAAATCAAGAATTTCTCCTCCGTCATCTAAAAAAGCTTGTCTTTTTTCCGCTAATAAGGCACCAAACTTTTGATTAAAAGCGTCTTTAATTTGGTCAATTGGTGTTTTAATTTTTTGAACAGGACTATTTTCAATAAGATTTTTTAGTGAAATTAATAGTTCTTCAATTGAAAGTGCTGAAAAATCTTCAAAAGTTGCATCATTGTTGTCATTTTCTTCTTCATTTTCCTCTGCTTCTTTATACTGATCAGCTTTTATTGTTGTTTCCGCAATTGTATTTCCCTCAACAATTTCAGAGGTTGATTCATTTGAAATTGGCGTTATTTCTGTCAATTCACTTTCGTTTTCCCTGGTGTTATCCATATTTTTATCTAACATATCTACAATGTTTAAAGATCTTTGTACAATACTATAATCATACTGTCAACAAAAATAAGGACAACTTACATACTTTACAAAATATCTTTATAAGTAATATTTATTATTTATTAGTCTTTCCAAATTCTCCAAGATTCTTCAGCCTGAATCATGAGCATTTCAAAACCATTTTTGATAGTTGAACCCATTTTTTTTCCTTTGGATAAAAACAAAGTTTCTTCTGGATTGTAAATCAAATCGTATAATATATGATTGGAATTTAAAAATTCATAAGGAATTTCTGGACATTTATTTATATTTGGTGAGGTGCCAAGTGGCGAACAATTGACAATAATCGTGTGATTTTGGATGATTTCTTGAGATAGATCTTTGTAAGAAATTTCATTTTCGCACTCAGGATTTCTTGAAACAAAGTAAAAATGAACATTATTTTTTTTAAAAAAATAAGCAACTGCTTTTGATGCGCCTCCAGTTCCTAAAATTAAAGCTGCTGTGTGATGCTTTTTTAAAAGCGGTTTTATGGAATTTTCAAACCCAATAACATCAGTATTGTAGCCCTTTAAAATGCCATTTTTAAAAACTTTAATCGTATTTACTGCGCCAATTTCTTTAGCAACTAAATCTAATTCATCCAAAAATTGAATAATTTCTTCTTTGTATGGAATTGTCACATTCAATCCCTTTAAATTTTTTTCAGAAGAGATAATTGAGGGGAAATCTTGACAATTTTGAATGTCAAAATTTTTATAATAATGATTTAGTATATTTAGTCTTTGAAACTTTTCATTGAAATAACCTCTTGAAAATGAATAAGAAATATTTCTGCCAAGCAATCCAAAAATGTTATCTTTTTCGTTTTCTGTCATAATAATCAATAAATAAAATTAATCCGAAGCCTATTAAAATAAAAAAAATTGCAGAAAGTGTTTCTAAACTAAAAATCTCAGGAAAAAATCTTTCATAATTTTGGATGATTTTATTTCCATTGTGATCAATCAAAAATTGACCGTTTTCAAAAACATAAATGGTTTTTTTCCAAGGCCAAACAATCCCCAGAGAACCAGCAATAAAACCAATGATTATGGCATTTACAATTTTATTATAATGTTTTAATACATATCCTAAAATATGTGAAATTGTTACCAATCCGAAAGCAGAACCAGCAGTAAATACAGTAATTATTTTTAGATAACGCATTTTTATCACATCAGAGAAAACTTCAAAGTCTCCAGTAAAAACACTAAAAATGATTTGTAAAAGTGCGTTTACAGAATCTACTAAAAGCAATACATAATTTCCCAAAAGTATGAGAATAAAAGAACCTGACAGTCCAGGAAGTGTCATTCCTGAAACCCCAATAATCCCACACAAAAAAACAAACCAAAGGTTGTCATTTTCTTTTGCAGGTGTTAAAAAACTAATCGCTAAACCTAAAAAAACCCCTATCAATAAAAATATCAAAGTGGTTTTAGTCCAAGTTCCAAAATCTTTTGAAATATAATAAACTGATCCTAGAATCATTCCAAAAAACCAACTCCAAACATATAATTCATAATGCTGTAAAAAATAATCTAAAACTAGGGAAATACTAAAATAACTAAAAATACTTCCAGACATGATCAGCAACAAAAACTGACCATTAGTGTAACTATAAAAACTTTTAAATCGTCCGTTAATTAACAATTTAAAAGCTTTGATGTTTATTTTTTTAAATGAATAAATGAGTTGTTCATAAAAACCCAAAACATACGAAACAGCACCACCAGAAACTCCAGGAACTTTATTTGCAGCACCCATAGCAAGCCCTTTTAAAAAAAGACTGACTCTTTTTTTAAAAGTAATTTCTCCTTGGATTACTGTTTTTTCTCTGCCCATTTTTCCATGAATAAAATTACTGCAAAACCAAACACTGCTAGAGTGATTGCCCAGATAAATTGAGAATCTCCTTGAAAAGAAAAAGGAGAAATACTCTTTTCAATAAAAGGAACTTGAACGCCATGAGAATCTTTTCTCCAGGTAATGGTTTCTTTCCAAGGCCAAATTTTATTTAAAGAACCAATAATAAAACCCGTTAATCCTGCTAAAGTTATGTTTTTATAATGTGCAAAAAGCCATTTTAAAACTTTTGAAAAAGACAACAAACCTATAATGGCTCCCAAAACAACTGAAAAAATTATCTTTAAGTTTCGGTCATTGAGCGCCGTTAAAATTGGTTTGTAAGCACCTAACAATACTAAAATAAAAGCTCCTGAAATTCCAGGTAATATCATGGCACAAATAGCGATTGCGCCTGATAAAAACATAAATAAAAGTGAAGAATTCTCAGAAACTAAAGGATTCAAAGTGGTAATGTAAAAGGCAAGAAATGCTCCCAAAATCATGATTAAAACAGCTGCAATATTCCATTTTGTGATTTGTTTTGCGATGTATAAAATGCTTGCCAAGACTAGTCCAAAGAAAAAAGACCACAACAAAATAGGTTCATTTTCCAGTAACCATTTGATTACTTTTGCCAAAGAAAGAATACTTAAAAATATCCCCGACAAAAGTGATGCTAAGAAATTTCCATTGACTTGTTTCCAAACCGCTTTGAATCCCTCGTTTTTAAAAGTTTTTAACAGTGAAAAATTTATAGTACTGATAGAACCCAACAATTCTTCATAAATACCTGATATAAAAGCGATTGTACCTCCAGAAACTCCAGGAACCACATCTGCTGCTCCCATAGCAACTCCTTTAAAACCAATTACCAAATAATCTTTAATTGTTCTGCTCATTTTGTTTTTTTTTGAGTACGAATATAGTTGATTTTAGAGAAAAGTTTACAAAATACCATCGAGAATCTTTTTATATTTGATTAATATTAATCAATAAAAATGAATTTTAAAATTATATTATTTTTTAGTGTTGTGTTTTTTTCAATGAGCTATAAAAATGAAAAAAATGTTCAGAATAAAAATACTTTAAACGCCCTAAAAAAGGGATTAAAAATCACACCAATTTCACATGCTACAGCAGTGATTACTTATAAAAATGAAACTATTTATTTAGATCCAACTGGGGGGGGCAAAAGCATTTTCAAATTTTGAAAAACCAACGTATGTGTTAATAACTGATATCCATGGAGATCATTTAGATTTAAAAACTTTGGGTGAATTAGATTTGACTCAAACTAAAATCATTGTTCCGAAAGCAGTTGCTGAAAAATTGGGAACTGTTTCAAATAAAGAACTTATTGTTATCAATAATGAAGAGTCAAAATCGTTTGATAATTTTTCGATTGAAGCAATTGCGATGTATAATTTAAGAGAAGAAGCGCTTAAATTTCACACAAAAGGAAGAGGAAATGGCTATGTTTTGACTATCAACAAAAAGAGAATTTATTTTTCAGGAGACACCGAAGACATTCCTGAAATGAGAAATTTAAAAAATATTGACATGGCATTTATTTGCATGAATTTGCCTTATACGATGACTATAGAAAGTGCCGCTGAAGCTGTTTTAGCTTTCAAACCCAAGGAAGTATATCCTTTTCATTATAAAGGAACTCAGGGTTTAAGTAATGTAAAAAAATTTAAAGAAATTGTTCTAAAAAAAAACAATTCGATTAAAGTTATTCAATGGGATTGGTATCCTAAAAACTAATTTTTTGATTATTCTGTTGCTTTTTTAAAATCTGAAATTAATTTTTTGATTTTTGGTGTTTCCAACATTGGAGGAAACAACTCTTTTAGGATATTATGGTATTCAAAATCAATTTTTAAACCATTGATTAACTGTCTGTTTGATAAAATTGGTTTGTTTAAAACAAAATATAAACCAGCCAATCTATATTCAATTTCAGCGAAATTTTTATAGATTTTTTTCGCTTTCGTTAAAACCAAAACAGCATCGTTAAATTCTCCTAAAAACAACAAAACATCAGCCAAACCAATATAAATTTCTATATCATCATCTTCCAATTCTAGGCAATTTTCAAAACCATGAACAGCCTCTTCAAATAAATTTAGCTTTAATTGAATTTCAGCATATTTTCTCCAATACATTGGATTGTTTTCATCAATTTTGATTGCTTTTGAAATATAATATGAGGCTTTTTGATAATTTTCTTGAATATAATAGATATTCGTCAATAAAATCCAACCTCTATCCAATAAAGGATCTTCGTGAACTGCTTTTTTGTAATATGAAATGGCTGCATCAAATTTTAGCAACTTTTCATAACATTCACCAATTCTAACAAAGGCAAATGCAGTAGGATCATCCAATTCTAATGTCACCAAGTAATGATCAATGGCTTCTTGGTATCGTTTTAATTCTTCAAGAGTTTTGGCTTTTTCAAGATAGCCACCAATAAAAGATTCATCAATTAAAATAGCATAATCAAAGGCTGTTAATGCTTCTTTATACATTTCTAACATAAAATATTGTCTTCCTAGTTGATGCCAAGCAACTTCACAATAAGGATTTTTGTCAATATATTTATTTAAAAAAGTAATCGCAAGTTCACTCTCTCTTTCCATGTCATAACAATAAATGATGTTATAAAGGGCAGAATAATCTTCGTCATCCTCAAATAAGCATTTTTCAAAATAAGATCGCGCATTCAAATAATCATCTAAATATAAATATTCCATCCCCAAGAGTGACCAAACGTCAACGTTATCGTCAGTATAAATCAATGCTTTTTCGAGATTGATAATGGCCTGTTTGTGTTTTCCTGTTTTGGATAAAATCGCCGCTCTTTGAATAAAAACTTCTTCATTGTAAGGATCAATTTTTTCTATTCTATTTAATAAAAAATTTGCTTTATCTAACTCATCTTCAAACACATACAACTCAACTTGCAATAATTTTAAATCGATAGAATGTGGATGTTGTTCTAGTCCTAATTTCACTGCTTTTTTTGCCAAAGAATGTTTTCCAGCGTCTAGATAATGAATGATAATTTCCTCGAACTCAACCAAATCAAAGAAGTAAATACTGTTGGTTTTCAACATTGATTCAAATTTTAATAGTGACATAGCTAATAGAATTGAATAATTTTTATTAAAAATACTACAAGTTAACGACTACTTTTTGTAACACTTTTTTTGTTTTCAACAATTTAATTAACAACGTAATTTTATTTTAATTCTTATAAATTTTGCATATGAATATATTATCAGTAATTTTGGTTTTATATAATTTCACTTAAAATTTGATGGCTTTCTTATGAGCAAAAAATTACTTCTAAATTCAAAAGATATTCAAATTATATTGCACAGATTGGCTTGTCAGCTAATTGAAAATCACAATGATTTTTCAGAAACTGTTTTGATTGGTTTACAACCAAGAGGTGTTTTTTTTGCAAATAGAATTGTAGAAATTTTACAAAATGAATATGCTATCAAAAACTTGCAACTAGGCCTTTTAGATATTACTTTTTACAGAGACGATTTCAGACGACGTTCTGAGCCATTAGCAGCGACTTCTACAAAAATAAATTTTTTGATAGAAGACAAGAAAGTAGTAATTATTGACGATGTTTTGTATTCAGGAAGAAGTGTAAGAGCCGCATTAACAGCCATTCAATCTTTTGGAAGACCAAAACAAATAGAATTATTGGTGTTAATTGACCGAAGATTTAGTAGACATTTGCCCATTCAACCCGATTATAGAGGTAGACAAGTTGATGCTATCAATAAAGAAAAGGTATTGGTAACTTGGAAAGAAACACACGAAATAGACGCAGTATATTTACAACAAAAATAATATGGATCAATTAAGCGTAGAACATCTATTAGGCATAAAATATCTAAAACCAAACGATATTGATCTTATTTTTAAAACTGCTGACCATTTTAAAGAAGTTATCAACAGACCTATCAAAAAAGTACCATCATTAAGAGATATTACCATTGCCAATTTATTTTTTGAAAACAGCACTCGAACAAAATTAAGTTTTGAATTGGCTGAAAAACGACTTTCTGCAGACGTAATTAACTTTTCAGCTTCACAATCATCAGTAAAAAAAGGAGAAACATTGATTGATACTGTCAACAATATTTTATCAATGAAAGTTGATATTATTGTCATGCGTCATGCAAATGTTGGTGCAGGAGTTTTTCTTTCAAAACACGTCAATGCAAAAATTATCAATGCTGGAGATGGCACTCATGAACATCCCACACAAGCATTGTTGGATTCTTATTCTATTAGAGAAAAATTAGGCTCAGTAAAGGGCAAAAAAATAGTAATTGTTGGTGATATTTTGCATTCAAGAGTAGCACTTTCAAATATTTTTTCGCTTCAAATGCAAGGAGCAGAAGTCAAAGTTTGTGGTCCCACAACTTTGATTCCGAAATATATCACAAGTCTGGGAGTAACTGTTGAAACAAACCTAAAAAAGGCATTGAATTGGTGTGATGTCGCAAATGTTTTAAGAGTTCAACACGAACGAATGGACATCAATTATTTTCCTTCAACTAGAGAATACTCGCAACTTTTTGGAATCAACAAAGAAATTTTAGAAAGCTTGAATAAAAAAATTGTGATCATGCATCCAGGACCTATAAATAGAGGTGTTGAAATAACGAGTGATGTTGCTGATTCAAACCAATCAATCATTTTACATCAAGTTGAAAACGGAGTTGCAGTAAGAATGGCCGTAATTTATTTATTGGCTGAACAAATAAAAAGATAACAAGATGATAATTACAAAAAGAAAAAAATACACCTTAATTTCCTCAGATGAAGATTCATTTTCAGACTTTTTTTCTTCATTTTTAGTGAAGAAAAACGATTTTGAAAAAGAACATTTGGTTGTTTTGATTTCGGACAATATCATTGCGAATGAAAAGGATTTTATATCATTTTTAGATTTTTCTGAAAAGAAAAAAGAAAACGGCACATCATTTGTAATTGTAAATTCGACTATAAATATTGACGATTTTCCCGATAATTTTAACATTGTTCCAACAATTATTGAAGCAGAAGACATTCTAGAAATGGAAGAAATTGAAAGAGAATTGGAATTTTAAACAACAAACTATGATAAAAAAAATACTTTTAATTTGCTCATTTTTTATGTTTTCAATTGCTTTTTCGCAAGAAAAATCTATTGAAAAATTAATTGCGGCACCCAATCCTTTCTCCAATTCAACTGTGATTTCATTTGATGCTAATAGTGAAAGTAAATCAACATTTACCGTGAAAAATATATTAGGAAAAGTGGTATCTCAAAGAACTATACAAACTATGAAAGGTAACAATTCATTTCCTTTTTTAAAAGGCGATTTGACAAGTGGAATTTATATTTATACCATTCAAAATAAAGAAAACACGATTTCTAAACGACTCGTTATTCAATGAGTTTACGGTTAACAATTTTGGGTTGTCATTCAGCAACACCTCGTGTAAATGCTTTTCCAACTTCACAATATTTAGAGATCAACGACCGCCATTTTATCATAGATTGTGGTGAGGGAACGCAACGTCAAATGCGAAAATATAAAGTCGGGTTTTCAAGAATAAACCACATTTTTATTTCCCATTTGCATGGTGATCATTTTTATGGTTTGGTAGGCTTGTTGTCCACATTTGGCATCTTAAATAGAGAAAAAGAATTGCATGTTTTTGGCCCAAAAGGCATCAAAGAAGCTACAGAAATGCTTTTGAGAATTTCGCAATCCCATGCTAATTTTGAACTTATTTTTCATGAATTATCATCTAAAAAAAGTGAACTTATTTTTGAAGACGAAAAAGTTTTTGTACACACAATTCCGTTAAATCACAGGGTTTATACGAATGGATATCTTTTTAAAGAAAAAGAAAAACCTAAAAAATTACACATCAAAAATATTGAAAATTATCCAGAAATTGGCAAAGCAGATTATCTAAATATCAAAGCTGGAAAAGATATTGTATTAGAATCTGGAGAAATTATTTTTAATGACGAATTGACAATTGCTTCAGAACCACCAAAAAGTTTTGCATATTGCAGTGATACTTGTTTTTTACCAACCATAATTCCAATTATTAAAAATGCTGATTTGTTGTATCATGAAGCCACTTTTTTATCTGACAAAGAAGATTTAGCGGAAAAAACCATGCACAGCACAGCTGCGCAAGCTGCTACAATTGCCAAAGAAGCAAATGTAAAAAAATTAGTTTTAGGACATTATTCTGGGAGATATGATGACATTCAATTGTTTAAAAACGAAGCAGAAATCATTTTCAAAAATACTTTACTTGCCGAGCCTGGAATTATTTTCGAAGCTTATTAATATCAATTTCGCTTTGGTAAAATCAATATTTATCAATAGAGAGCAAAACTAAAGTGCAAGCAACTTCTGCTATAATATTTTTTGATTTTAAAAGTGTCACAAACTCATCATTTTCAGCTCCAGGATTAAAAATAACTCTCCTCGGTTTTAAATTGATAATGTAATCATAATATTCTTTTTGCCTTTCTGGATTTAAATAAAGTGTAACAGTATCAATATTTTGATACTGTTTTTTTTCATCATCAATAATAACACCCAAAACTGTTCCTTTTTTTTTACCAAGAGCTACTACTTGAAAGTTTTTATCTAACAATCTTTTGATGGCGATGTTTGAATATCTATTCGGATTTAGAGACGCACCAATGACTAATGTTCTATTTTCCATGTGATTATACTTTTTTATTACACTTTATTTACCAACGAATTACGACACTTCCCCAAGTAAAACCACTTCCAAAAGCAGCCAAAACAACCAAATCATTGTCTTTAATTTTTCCTTGTTCCCAAGCTTCTGTCAAAGCAATAATAACAGATGCAGCTGTTGTGTTTCCATATTTCATGATATTATTATGAACTTTTTCATCTGGTAAGCGAAATTTTCTTTGAACAAACTGAGAAATTCTTAAGTTTGCCTGATGTGGAATTAACATATCAATGTCTTCTTTTTTAAGATTATTCTCTTTTAATCCCTCTTCAATTGCCTCTGAAAATCGCACAACTGCATGTTTAAAAACAAATTGTCCGTTCATATAAGGAAAATAAGAAACGTCTTCGGGATCATTTTCTTTCAAAATTTCTGGAACCCATCTCCCAGTTGCAGGTCCTTCTAACATCAATTCTCTTGCATATTTTCCTTCAGAATGTAAATGAGTTGATAAAATTCCTTTGCCCTCTTTTTCACTTCTTGAAAGCACTGCTGCTCCTGCTCCGTCACCAAAAATAACAGTTACTCCTCTTCCTCTGGTTGATTTTTCTAAACCACCTGAATGATTCTCAGCTCCAATCACCAAAATATTTTTATACATGCCTGTTTTGATAAATTGGTCAGCCACAGATAAGGCATATATAAATCCAGAACATTGATTGCGAACATCTAATGCTCCAACTGTTGGCATGTCAAGCATATCTTGTACACGAACGCCGCCACCAGGAAAATACATGTCAGGGCTTAACGTTGCGAAAACAATAAAATCAATATCATCTTTCGTTAAACCTGCTCTTTCTATGGCGATTTTTGCAGCTTTTACTCCCATTATAGAGGTATTGTCTCCTGTTTTTGGATCAATCCATCTTCGTTCTTCAATTCCTGTTCGTTCTTGAATCCATTCATCAGAAGTTTCCATAAATTCCTTTAAATCATTATTGGTAACTATATTTTCAGGAACATAAAAACCAAGACCTGTTATTTTTGAATGATACATATTTTTGTGGTATAAAATTTAGTTATCTATTATTTGTCAATCACAAAAATACTGATAAATTAACAGTACTACAATAAAAATAAAAAATCAGGAATATGAATTTTATTTTTTTCTAAAAAATCATTTGAAAAAAGATAATTATTTTGTTTAAAAAGTTTTTTATAATAAAAAAAGCTGTTTGTGAGAACAGCTTTCATTTTATAAATTAAAAATCTGGTTTAGTTTCCAGTTTCTTTTTTTGCATCGTTTATCATAGTTTCATTTGCTAAAATAGCAAATTCTACACGTCTATTTAAACTTCTACCTTCGTCAGTTTCATTGGTTGCAATTGGTTCAGCTTCTCCCATTCCAACTACTGAAAATCTGCTTACATTTAAACCACTATTTGCCAAATAATCTTTTACTGCAGTTGCTCTTTGTTTAGATAAATTCAGGTTATAACTGTCTGCGCCTTTGCTATCTGTAAAGCCATAAATTTTAATATCAGTATCAGAATATTCTTTAAATACGATGACTAATTTGTCTAGATTTCTTTTTGCATCCGAAGTTAATGTTGATTTATTGAAATCAAAATTCACGGCATTTTCACCTAATACCAAACGAATTCCTTCTCCAACTCTTTCCACTTGAGCGCCAGGCAAAACAGTTTCAATTTCTCGAGCTTGTTTGTCCATTTTATTTCCAATAACACCTCCAACAGTTCCTCCAATGACAGCACCAAGAACAGCACCTAAAGCTCCGTTTTTTCCATTTCCAATATTGTTTCCTAAAATTCCGCCAATAATTCCTCCTCCAACTGTACCAATTGTAGTTCCTCTTTGTGTTTTATTTGTGTTTTTGATTGCTTCACAACTAGACAAAATTGTAATCAAAAAAAATGCGCTTGTCAATAAATAAATTTTTATATTTTTCATGATTATTGTTTTCTTTCAAAATTATACATAATGTTTACTGTTTTTCCTGCAAGATTTACTTTGTCAATTAACTGAAACATATTTTCAGTCACTGAAGCAAGTTTCAAAACATAGCCAGTTTCAGTGTGTTTTGATTTAATTCCTTCCGTTAAAAACTTTAACACCATAAAGCCTTCTTTGTTGATATACCAAGTAATTTGACTATTAAAATCTGTACAATTTCCTTGTTTTAGCATCATTTCACCTTTGTTATTGTTTGAAATAAAACGCCATTCACTGCCTTCAAAACATTTTGAATCTGCAATATTAAATGAAGTGATATTGAAATAATCGGAACTTGGAAATTCTACAGATGTAATCATCCAATCTCCTTTTAAAGCTACTTCTGTTCTATTATCTAACTTGGTATTCACAACAGATTGTGAGGATTTACAACTTAAAAAAATCACTGTTAAAAGTGAAAATACTATTACTTTTTTCATACAACTAAATTAAAAACCAATTCAAAGTTAACCTAATATTCTTAGATAAAAAAACAAAACAAAAAATTATGAAAGTAATAAATACTGTCATCTTGTCACTCAAAATCGTTTGGTATTTTTTTTGACTAGTTAAATTTAAAATTTTAATTAATTAAACAAAATATATCATTATGAGTAAAGGAAATATCAATGTATCAGTAGAAAATATTTTTCCACTGATTAAAAAATTCTTGTATTCTGATCACGAAATCTTTTTACGTGAATTGGTTTCAAACGCAACTGACGCTACTACCAAATTAAAACACCTTATTTCTATTGGTGAAACTCAAACAGAATTGGGTGATGCAAAAATCGAAATCAGCATTGATAAAAAAGCCAAAACCTTAACTATCAAAGACCAAGGTTTGGGAATGACCATGGAAGAAGTTGAAAAATACATCAACCAAATTGCATTTTCTGGTGCTGAAGAGTTCTTGGAAAAATACAAAGATGGCAAAAATGACACTGGGGTCATTGGTCATTTTGGACTTGGTTTTTACTCTGCATTTATGGTGGCAAAACAAGTTGAAATTTTCACGAAAACATACAAAGATGAACCTGCTGCACATTGGATTTGTGATGGCTCTCCAGAATATACTTTGGTTGAACACGACAAATCTGACAGAGGAACAGAAATCGTATTGCACATTGCTGATGATTCTAAAGAATTTTTAGAAGAAGGAAAAATTAGAGGCTTGTTGAACAAATACAATCGTTTCAATCAAATTCCGATTAAATTTGGAACTAAAAAAATAAACGATCCAAATCACGAACCAGCAACCATTACTGATGCTGATGGAAAAGAAACTAAAGAAAATCAAAAACAAATAGAAGTTGATGATATTATCAACAATACAACGCCTGCTTGGACTAAAAAACCAGCTGATTTAGAGGATGAAGATTACAAAAATTTCTATCGCGAATTGTATCCAATGCAATTTGAAGAATCATTATTTCACATCCATTTGAATGTTGATTATCCATTTCATTTAACTGGAATTTTGTTCTTTCCTAAGTTGACTCAAAACTTAGACATGCAAAAAGATAAAATTCAACTATATCAAAATCAAGTATTTGTCACTGATAATGTTGAAGGAATTGTGCCAGATTTCTTACAAATGTTAAAAGGGGTTATTGATTCTCCAGACATTCCATTGAACGTTTCTCGTTCGTATTTACAAGCTGATGGTGCTGTGAAAAAAATCTCAGGATACATCACTAAAAAAGTGGGTGATAAATTGAGTTCCCTTTTTAAAGAAAATCGTGAAGATTTTGAGAAAAAATGGAATGATATCAAAGTAATTATTGAATATGGAATGTTGTCTGAAGACAAGTTTTATGACAAAGCGAAAAGTTTTGCATTATATCCAACTGTTGACAATTCCTATTTTACGTTTGATGAATTGATTGAAAAAACAAAAGATTCTCAAACAGATATTGACGGAAATCACATTCTATTATACGCATCCAACAAAAATACACAGCACAGTTATATTGAAGCTGCAAAAGCAAAGGGCTATGAAGTATTGATTTTAGATTCTCCAATCATTTCACACTTGATGCAAAAATTAGAAACTTCTGGTGATGGAAAAGTGAAATTTTCGAGAGTTGATGCAGATCATGTTGATAATTTAATTAAGAAAGATGATACTGTTATTTCTAAATTATCTGATGAAGAAAAAGAGAAATTAAAACCAATCATTGAAGCCGCTGTTCCAAAACAAACTTACACTGTGCAATTGGAAGCTTTAGATTCTAACTCATTTCCATTCATGATTACTGTTCCAGAATTTATGCGAAGAATGAAAGAAATGAGCGCAACTGGTGGTGGCATGTTTGGTATGGGAAGTTTGCCAGACATGTATAATTTAGTGGTAAATACCAACCACGAATTGGTTTCTACTATTTTGAATACATCTGATGAAACTGAACAAAAACAATTAATTTCACAAGCTTTTGATTTGGCGAAATTGTCTCAAAACTTATTGCAAGGTGAAGAATTGACAAACTTTATCAAACGTTCTTATGAATTGATAAAATAATTAGTAAAACAACAATCTCTAAAACCGTTTTGTGAAAACAAAGCGGTTTTCTTGTTTAAAAATATCTCAAAATATTTTTGAGATACTTTACGCTAAATAGAAACACAATATTTCAAAAAAAATATCAATTTCAACTACCTTTGCACAAAAATAATCAATGCAATTTTCTGAATTATCTCTACATAAATCTACCTTAAAAGCAATTGCTGAAGCGCGTTTTCAAACTGCTACTTTGGTTCAAGAAAAAGTAATTCCGTTAGTTTTAGAAAAGAAAAATGTCATTGTAGCAGCACAAACTGGTACAGGAAAAACGGCTGCTTTTGCTCTCCCAATCATAGATTTATTACTAGAAAAACAAGATGCTGAAAAAGGAGAAAAAAAACTAAAAGCATTGGTAATTACGCCAACTCGCGAATTGGCAATTCAAATTTTTGAGAATTTTAAAAGTTTTAGCAAATATTCAAATCTCAGAACAACAGGCGTTTATGGAGGTGTTTCATTAGAGCCTCAAAAAGAGATGTTAGCCAAAGGCGTTGATATTTTAATTGCAACTCCAGGAAGATTCATTGACCTGCAAATGCAAGGAAATATTGATGTAAGTGCCCTTGAAATTTTTGTATTAGATGAAGCCGATTTGATGCTAGATATGGGTTTTATCAACGATGTTGAAAAAATCGAACAATTATGTCCAAGGAAAAAACAAACCTTGTTATTTTCGGCAACAATTCCTGAAAAAATTGACGAATTAGCAAAATCAATTGTAAAAAATGCCGTAAAAATCGCCATCAATCCTGAGGAAACAACTGCCAAAAACATTGGTCAATTATTGTATTATTTGCCAAAAAAGAACAAAACAGATTTGTGCTTGCATTTGTTAAGAAATACGATTAATGGACAAATCATCATTTTTAGACGCACCAAATTTGGTGTTGATAAATTAGAAGAATCTTTATTAAAAAACTCCTATAAAGTAAGTAGTATTCACGGAGACAAAACACAAATCATTAGAAATAAGGCAATTGAAGATTTTAAAAATAAAAAAACGGCTATTTTAATTGCTACTGATGTTGCTTCTAGAGGAATTGATATTACCAATGTTGATGCCATTATCAATTTTGATATTCCAAATATTCCAGAAACCTATGTACATAGAATTGGAAGAACTGGAAGAGCTGGAAAATCGGGAATTGCATTTTCTTTTTGTTCACCAGATGAAAATGAGTATATAAAAAACATAGAAACACTGATTGAAAAACCGATTAAAGTTATTGACGAACATCCGTATCCAATTGCGAAACCAAAAAATAAAAAACCGCAACCAAATGTGTTGAGCAAGAATAAAAAAGGCAGAAAATCAGAAGCCTCTAAAAAAAATAAAAAACGCTGGTATTAGTCCACAAAAATTACAATCCTTATTTGTAAAATCATTCTTTAATTCAAATGATTCACATCCAAAAAGCAACCATTCACGACGCAAAAATCCTATCAGAAGTAGGATTTCATTCTTTCAAATCAGCTCATGGTCATAGCGCGCCAAAAAAAGATATTGAAGAATACATGACTAAAAACTTTACTGAAAATGTATTTTTTAAAGAATTATCCAATGAAAAAAATCAATTTTATTTGATAAAATACAATGAAATTATTGTGGGTTACACTTTGGTGATTTTCGACAAAAAAGAAGCACAAATTCTCGTTGAAAAACCTGCATATTTAAGTAGAATTTATTTATTAGAAGCGTATTATGGTTTGGGTTTAGGAAAACAATTGTTTGATTTCATTAAATCACTTTGTATTGAAAATCAGCAATCAGGAATTTGGTTAAATGTTTGGGTTGAAAATCTAAGAGCTATCAGTTTCTATAAAAAAATGGGTTTTGAAATCGTTGGAAAATCAGATTATCAAATTTCTGCAACGCATTCCAATCCAAATCATGTGATGTTTTTGCATTTTTAGATTGCTTAAAAAATTACTTGATTTTTACTATCTTTCCATCACTAAAAATCTTTTTTAAAAATGGAAAATTTTTTGAACTTCTTTGAAAATATGCCTTCTTGGCAAAAATTAGTATGGATATTTATCTGTATTTCAGCAAATTGGATAGTAGAAATATTTATGCCATTTGTGAAATTTAATTATAATAAATGGAAACATGCAGGCGTAAATATGTTTTTTTTAGCCTCAGATGTAAGTATGAATTTACTCTTTGGAATTCTTACAGTAGGAATTTTTTCTTGGCTTTCAGCAAATCAATTTGGATTATTGTATCTGATTGATTTCCCAATTTGGTTGGAATTAATCATTGCTTTTTTGGCATTGGATTTTGCAGCGCAATATATTGTTCATTATTTGTTGCACAAAATTCCTTTTATGTGGCGTTTTCACATGATTCATCATTCAGATACTACTTTAGATGCTACAAGTGCCACAAGACATCATCCTGGAGATTATGCTTTTCGAGAAATTTTTGCGTTGATAATGATTGTGATTTTTGGAATTCCTTTAGCTTATTATCTTTTTTATAGAATGGCAACTGTGTTTTTTGGATATTTGACGCATGCTAATTTTTCATTCCCAAAAAAGATTGACAAATTTTTAAGTTATGTTTTTATCACTCCTGATATGCACAAATTTCATCATCATCATGAAATGCCTTGGACGGATACTAATTTTGGAAACATTTTTTCTTTTTGGGATCGAATTTTTGGAACTCTCACTTTTGATGATGCAAAAAAAGTGAAATATGGACTAGATTTACTGGAAGATTCAAAAGACCAAGATGTTCTCTATCAATTTTGGATTCCATTCAACAAAAATATCAAACTGAGGTCTGACAAATAAAAAAATATAGGAATTCAAAATTATAATTTTTAAAAACTCAGTATCTTTAAATCTTAATTAAAAAAATAAATTTCATTCAAATTCACTTAAAACAAAAACATTCATAAAATGAAAAAATTAACGTTTTTATGTTTAGTATTTACATCAATAATTAGTGCCCAAACCGATCAAAAAATTTATGATATTATCAACAGTGTTTCTGAAGATAGAATTAAAACTGATGTTAAAATATTAGCTGATTTTGGTACGAGAAACACATTTTCTGATACCATTTCTGAAACTCGTGGAATTGGTGCAGCAAGACGTTGGATTAAAAATGAATTTGATCTTATTTCTAAAGATTGTAAAAATTGCTTAACTACTTTTTATCAAAAGGATTTTGTAACCACAAAAATGAGCAAGAGAGTGCCAAAAGACACTTGGATTGTAAATGTAGTTGCCATCCAAAAAGGTATCAAATATCCAAACAGATATATCATCATGACTGGAGATATTGACTCTAGAAATAGTGATGGATCTGACTTCACAAAAGATGCGCCAGGCGCAAACGACAATGCGTCAGGAATGGCTGGTACTATTGAAGCTGCAAGAGTTTTGAGTAAATATACATTCGAAAATAGCATTATATATTTGGGTTTATCAGGTGAAGAACAAGGGCTTTTTGGTGGTGCTGGATTTGCAAAATATGCCAAAGAAAAAGGATGGGAAATTATAGGTGTTTTCAATAATGATATGATTGGAAATATTACTGGAGTTGATGGTGTAATTGACAACAGAGCTTTCCGAATTTTCTCAGAACCTGTTCCTGCAAATGAAACTGAAAGAGAGCGAAATATGCGTCGTTTTTATGGTGGTGAAGTTGACGGAATTTCTAGACAATTGGCAAGATATATTCATAAAACAACCAAAACGTATATGCCCGAAATGAATCCAATGATGATTTATAGATTAGATAGATTTGGACGTGGAGGACATCACAGACCTTTTAATGATTTGGGTTTTGCTGGCATCAGAATCATGGAAGCGCATGAAAATTATATCCAACAGCATCAAGATATTAGAGTTGAAAACGGCATCAAATATGGTGATACCTTTGAACATGTAAATTTTGGTTACGCCAAAAAATTAACAGCCGTAAATGCCATCAATTTGGCATGCTTGGCTTGGGCTCCACCTTCACCAAAAGAAGTTGCGATTGGTGGAATTGTAGAAGCATCAGCCAAATTAAAATGGAATAAAGTTGAGGGTGCAAAAGGCTATAAAATTTATTGGAGAGATACTACTTCTCCAACTTGGGATCACAGCAGATATGTTGAAAACACAGAATTTACTTTAGATGGAATTGTGATTGACAATTTCTATTTTGGAGTTGCAACTATTGGTGAAAATGGTCATGAAAGTGTGGTTGTTTTTCCAAATAAAATTTTGAGATAATTCTTAAGAACATATTTTTTTTTTAAACCTTCATTTAAAAATAGATAAATTAATTATATTTTTTTATTGAACTCAAAATGTATTGAAAATTATTTTTCAATACATTTTTTTTTAAAATCTTGTTTCATCAATTTAAACTTTATTATTTATTTAAAATAAATAGTTAAAAATTTGTTAAACAGAAATTATAATTTCATTAGTAAAAGTATTACTATTATATTTGTTTAGTAAGCTATCAATAATGAAAAAATTAGTAATATTTATTATCATGTTCTCTTTAAATTCATTTTCGCAAAATGAATTTAAAAATTTTGATAATTTAAAAAGCTTTTTTCAAGCAGCTGAGGTTGAAGAAAATCATGTGTTTATTGATGGAATTATTGAAAAACTTAATCTTCAAATTTTCGAGGAAATTAAAACTTCTGAAAATTTAAAAAAACATTCAACAGCTGAAGCTAAATTTTCATTAAATCATCAAGTAAATTCAGTTTTTAAAGAAAGAATTCAGAATAACCTTGAGTATGAAAAATCAGATATAAAAGAAAGTTTACTTATTGAAATGAATACAAATTTCGTAGAAAATGTAATTGTAAAATTATTTTTAGTAGGAAATTCAATAGAGGAAATAGATTTTAATAGTACAAAAAATTACGGAGATAGAAATATAGAATTTTACAGGAATTATATTGATTTAAAAAACAAGCTATTAATTTCTTATAATTTGGATGGGAATATTGAACTGCAAATCGGAAATTCTCTTTACCCATATTTGAATAAAATATTTAAAACCGATGTTGAAAAAACATTGAACACAAGTTTAAATTTACTCGCAATAAATTTTTAAAGTCTCACTTTTTTTCATTGAAGTGAACTGTTATTTTTGGTTGATTAATAAGGCATCTAATTTAAACTAGATGCCTTTATTATTTTACAATCCACTGATAAATTGACCATACGGATCTTTAAATTGAGTCCCCTCAGCAAATCTATATTTGCTTAATTTTTTATATTCAACCAAAGCCCACAATACAAATTCTTTTACAAAATAGCGATCTTCTTGAATCATATTTGGTTGGTGTTTTTCTAAAAAAGCATCAAAAGGTTTTATTTTATCAAGTTCATTTTTGTACTGAATTTCAGTAAAATCGTCTAATAATTCAAAATCTTCGTCTGCATTAAAAAACCATGAAACAATGTCATCATAAGGAGTTTCAACATGTTGTTTTTCCAATTTTTTAATCTCTGGAAAATAGCTTGGAAACAATGTTTTTATCGCTTTTCTAATCAAGTTTTCAGCGACAACATGCGCTCCTTCCTGTTCACCTTCATAAACAAGTTCAACTTTTCCAGTAATTGCAGGAATAATTCCATCAAAATCACTCAAACGAATCATGGTATTTGAATCCCCAGAAATCAATGCTCTTCGTTCAGCAGTGCTTAACAAATTTTCATACGCAGAAATACTCAAACGCGCACTTACCCCACTTTTTGCATCAATAAATTCACTTTCACGCGCTTCAAAAACTACTTGCTCTAATAAATCTTTCGCTAATTCTGGGACTTTGATAAATTCTTTTTGAGCACTTACTTTTTGCGCTTCTTGTTGCGTAATGATTTTTGCAGTTTCAATATCTTGTGGATAATGCGTTAAAATTTGCGAACCAATTCTGTCTTTTAAAGGTGTTACTATACTTCCTCTATTGGTATAATCTTCAGGATTTGCAGTAAAAACAAACTGCATATCCAAAGGCAAACGCATTTTAAAACCACGAATTTGAATATCACCTTCTTGAAGAATATTGAACAACGCCACTTGAATTCTAGCTTGCAAATCAGGCAATTCATTAATCACAAAAATACATCTGTTTGCACGAGGAATCATTCCAAAATGAATCACTCTGTCATCAGCATAACTCAATTTTAAATTCGCAGCTTTTATGGGATCAACATCGCCAATAATGTCAGCAACAGTCACATCAGGAGTGGCTAATTTTTCAGCAAAACGTTCACTTCTGTGCAACCAAGTAATGGGAGTATCCTCTCCTTTTTCTTTGATGATTTCTTTTGCAAATCTTGAAATTGGAGAAAATGGGTCATCATTAATTTCTGAACCTTCAACCACAGGAATATATTCATCCAAAAGATCTACCATCAATCTTGCCAAACGTGTTTTTGCCTGTCCTCTTAATCCCAATAAATTAATATTGTGCTTGCTTAAAATCGCTCTTTCCAACTCTGGAATTACTGTATTTTCATATCCATGAACACCTTTAAAAACGGTTTCTTTGTTCATGATTTTGCTGATGAGATTTTCTCTCAATTCATCTTTTATCGATTTTGATTGATAGCCAGCTTTTTTTAAATCTCCTAATGTCTTTATGTTTTCTAAATTCATTTTTTAGTTTTTTGCCTTTAGCTTTTTGCTATTGGCTATTTATATATTAATTCCTGTTGCTAATAGCCAAAAGCCAATAGCTGTTTTTCATCCTCTAATTCTCTTTTTTCGATTGGTTTCATAATCTTCAAAAATCATTTCACCCAAACCTTTTAATCCCGTGTAAAATGCTTTTCCTTGATTTGCTGCTGTAAATTCACTGATAAATTGCATCAAATAAGGATCTTGAGCAATCATAAAAGTGGTAATTGGAATGTGCAATTTTCGAGCTTGTTGCGCCATTGCATAACATTTATTGACGATATATTTGTCTAACCCATTGCTGTTTTTATAATATTGTCCATCAGGCAAACGCAAACAACTTGGTTTTCCATCAGTAATCATAAAAATTTGTTTGTTGGTATTTCGTTTTCTGCGTAATAAATCCATTGCCAATTGCAAGCCTGCAACTGTATTTGTATGATAAGGTCCAACTTGTAAATAAGGCAATTCTTTGATGTCAATTGTCCAAGCATCATTTCCAAAAACGATAATATCTAAAGTATCTTTTGGATAACGAGTTGTTATCAATTCTGCCAAAGCCATCGCCACTTTTTTGGCAGGTGTGATTCTGTCTTCACCATATAAAATCATTGAGTGGCTAATATCAATCATCAAAACAGTACTCATTTGCGATTTGTGCATGGTTTCTTCAACAACCAAATCATTTTCTGATAGTGTAAAATCTTGAACTCCATGATTTATTTGCGCATTTTTCAAACTTTCTGTGATGGATACTTTGTCAAGACTGTCACCAAATTGATAATTTCTGAAATCGCCTGCATGTTCATCACCCAAACCTGGAGATTTACTTTTATGATTTCCAGCGCCACTTTTTTTGATTTTTCCAAAAATATGTTTCAATGCTTGTTGACGAATTGCGCGCTCAGTTTTTGGTGTGATTTTCGTTCCTCCAACTCCATTTGCATCAATTTCTTCTTTGATAAAGCCTTTTTTCTTTAAATCTTCGACAAAATCATCAATGGTATAATGCTCATCTGTTAGTTTATATTCTTTATCCAAAGAACGCAACCAATCAATTGCTTCTTCAAAATCACCTGAAGTATGTGTGATTAATTCTTTGAAGATTTCGAACAATTTTTCAAACGGAGACTGATTTTCTGCCTCAAATGACTTGAAAATAAATCCTTTTTTATTGCTATTTTTCATCCTTGTAAATTTACGACATTATGAAATGAAAAATTGCAGTGATTATTGACGTTTTAGATATTTTAACAAATATTTGATAATTGAATTCATTGCCAATTTTATCAAAAAATTAACAGATAAATAACGCTAAAAAACTAAATTAACGCCTTATTCAAAAAATCAAATAACATGAAAACAACTCAATTAATAAAAATTCGAATTCTTTGTCTTTTACTCCTTACAATCTCAATTGTTGGTGTTCAAGATTTGAATGCGCAAAGGAAAAAGAAAAAAGATGAAAAAGAAACTGTTACTCCGAAACCAACTCCTCCAAAAAAGGATAAGACTGTTGAAGAACTTACAAAAGGAAGCAAAAAAATTGAAGGTTTGTTTGACATTTATCAAGATACCGTTACTGGATCTGTCAAACTTTTGGTTAAAAAAGACCAACTTGCTAAAGACTTTATTTATTTCTCTCAAATTGCTGACGGAGTAACTGAAGCAGGTCATTTTAGAGGTGCTTATCGAGGTTCATCCGTGTTTCACATCAAACAATATTTTGATAGATTGGATTTTATCGCACCAAATACTGCATTTTATTTTGATAAAAACAATGCACTTTCAAAATCTGCGGAGGCAAATATTAGTGATGCAGTGATTACTTCTGGAAAAATTTTAGCTTCTGATGAAAAAAAGGGTGAATTTTTAATTGATGCTGATGGGTTGTTTTTATCTGAAACATTTACAACCATCAAAAGACCAAAATCACCTGGAGAATCTCCGTTTGCATTTAGCTTAGGTAATTTTGATAAAGGAAAATCAAAAATTGAATCCATTAAAAATTATCCTGAAAACACAAACATAAAAACAGACTATGTTTATTACAATCCTTCTGTAATGAATGGTGGTTCTGAGGCAGTTACTGATGGAAGAAATGTATCTATCAAGGTTTTTCATACGTTTATGAACATGCCTACTGATGATTATGAACCAAGAATGGATGATCCAAGAGTTGGTTATTTTCTAACCCAAACCAATGACATGACAACTACTGAAACCATCAATTATAGAGATATGATTCACAGATGGAAATTGGTAAAAAAAGATCCAAATGCTGCCATTTCAGAACCTGTAACTCCCATAACATGGTGGATTGAAAACACAACTCCCGTTGAATGGAGAGAAACCATCAAAGAAGGTGTTTTGGCTTGGAATGAAGCTTTTGAAAAAGCTGGTTTTAAAAATGCCATGGTTGTAAAAGTTCAACCTGATGATGCAGATTGGGATGCAGGTGATGTAAGATACAATGTTTTACGTTGGACATCTTCTCCAAATCCTCCTTTTGGTGGTTATGGACCAAGTTTTGTAAATCCGAGAACTGGAGAAATTTTAGGTGCAGATATCATGCTCGAATTTGTGCATTTTACAAATAGAGTTTTTGCAGATAAATTATACAATACTGCTTCTGCAAATATGAAATTAGAGTCTAAAGATGAACTTGAAAAACAAAAAATTCTTTCAAAAGAAAACTTTATGTTTTGTTCTTTAGGTCATGTTATGCATGAAAATTTACAAGTAGGAACTACTGTTTTACAGGCAACTGGAGCATCAGTTTTAGATATGGAAGCAATCAAAAAAGAGGGAATGAAAGCATTAATCATGCACGAAGTTGGCCATACTTTAGGGTTGAATCACAATATGAAAGCAAGTCAATTGTATTCTCCCGAGCAGTTGGCTGATAAAGATTTCATCAAAGGAAAAGCATTAACAGGTTCTGTGATGGATTATGCAGGAATCAACATAACCAATGATAGAAGCAAACAAGGACAATATTATGATATGAATGTAGGTCCTTATGATATTTGGGCAGTTCAATTTGGATATATGAATTTTAAAAAAGATGCTGAAAAAATTGCATTGCTAAACAAGTCTACATTACCAGAATTAACTTTTGGAAATGATGCTGATGACATGCGCTCTCCTGGAAAAGGAATTGACCCAAGAGTTATGATTGGAGATTTATCAAGTGATGCAATCACGTATTCAATCAACAGATTTGAATTGGTAAACACGATGATGAAAAAAATCAAAACTCAATTTACAAAAAAAGGACAAACTTTTGAAGATTTAAGAAGAGCTTATTATACACTTCACAATCAATCTGCAATTTCAGGAGGAGTAATTTCAAGATATATTGGAGGAGTATATGTTGACAGAGCAACTTTCGGACAAGAAGGTGCTACACAACCTTATACTCCTGTAAGTTTAAAAGATCAAAAAAGAGCTATGAATGCGTTGAATAAATACATTTTTGCTCCTAATGCTTTTGATACTCCAAATGACATTTACAATTTTATTGCAAGTCAAAGAAGAGGTTATAATTTTTCTGGAAAAACTGAAGATCCAAAAATTCATGATCAAGTTTTAGGATACCAAACAAGTGTTCTTGCACATATTATGCATCCAAATACACTTCAAAGAATGTCTGATTCTGAGTTGTATGGAAATCAATATAAATTGTCAACTTTTATGACTGACTTAAATAATATGATGTTTCAACCTGATGTGAACACGAATATAAATTCTTTCCGTCAAAACTTACAAGCGGTTTATGTGAAAAGATTGATTGCAATGATTACTGGAACCACAAGTAGTCGTTTTTCTGTTGCAGCACAATCAATGGCAATTTACAACTTAAATAATGTGAAAACTTGGGTAAGTAATGGAACAGGTGATTTGGCAACAAGAGCTCACAAAAATCATTTAAAAACATTGATTACCAACGCTTTAAAAGAAATAAAATAATAATTATAATTTATTAATAGAAACCGCAATCTTTTCGATTGCGGTTTTTTTATCTTTACAATATGGCAAAAATACTGATTACAGGAGGAACAGGTTTGATTGGAACACAACTCACAAAGTTATTGATTGAAAAAAATCATGAGGTAGTTATTTTGAGTAGAAATCCAACTGAGAAAAATGAGTTTGAATGGAATATTTCCAAAAAAATGATTGATGAAAAAGCATTTGATAGCGTTGATTTTATCATTCATTTGGCTGGTGCAGGAATTGCTGACGAACGCTGGACGTCTAAAAGAAAAAAAATCTTGATTGACAGCAGAGTAAAATCTGCAAACTTGCTTTTTCAAAAAGTAAAAGAATTGAATATTTCATTGAAAGGATTCATTTCTGCATCTGGAATTGGATTTTATGGTGCCATTACTTCCGATAAAATATTTGAAGAATCAGATGATTTAGGAAGTGATTTTATTGCATCCATTTGCGAAAAATGGGAAACTGCTGCTTTGCAATTCGAAAAAGAAAAAATTCCTGTAACTATTTTACGCACTGGAATTGTTTTGTCTGAAAATGGAGGCGCTTTAGAAAAAATGAGAACACCAATCGTCACTCCTTTGGGTTCTGGAAAACAGTATTTAGCATGGATTCATATTAAAGATTTGTGTGAAATGTACTTAAAAGCAATTGAAGGAAATTTAATCGGAATTTACAATGCAGTTGCTCCTGAACATCATACAAGTATTTCGTTTTCAAAAGCGTTGGCAAAAAGTATCAAAAAACCATTTATAGGAATTGCTGTACCGAGCTTTTTATTGCAATTGACTTTCGGTGAAATGGCAATTATTTTATTGGAAGGAAGTAGAATTTCATCAAAAAAAATTGAAAAGAGTGGTTTTTCTTTTCGATTTAAAACACTTGAAAAAGCCCTTGATAGTTTTAAGTTTTTAGTTAAAAGTTGACGTAATATTTAGTGCAACTTCACTCCATGTAACAGAAACACCATCAGCTCCCTTGTGTAAATCTTCACAAACTTTGTTCAAAGAAGCTAAAGCTGCTGAAGCGTTCCATTTGTTGACATCAATAGTTGCTTGCATATTGAATGTTTTATCTAAAATTGTGTACGTAAAAGGTACGTTTTGTACCTCTCCATTCATTTCAATTTTTGCAATTCCATTACGATCATCAGAAATTAGTAATTTCCCAGAAAGCAATGAAGTGTTATTCATAATTCCAAAAAAGAATTTTTTAATTTTATAATCTCTACTTGAATCTCTCGTCATCAAACTACTTACTGGAATTGAAAATTCGGTATTGTGAATCGCCTCTTTTACAGTATTTCCTGTTCCTCCAGAAACAATTTCAACTTTGTTAAACTGTCCTCCTACGGGAACTTTAGCAGTTGTTTTATAAGCTGTAAATCTAATTTCATTTTTTGCATACTTTATTGCAAATGGTGCAGCAACTTTTTTTTCAGAGTCTTTTTTTAACTCAGATTTACAAGCTGAAAAATTCATCATAAAGGCAACCACCAGTGTTGAAATAATTAGTGCTTTTTTCATTCTTTTTGTTTTTGTTCTGTTAAAATTATATTTGCTAATTTTACATATTCTTCTTTAGCTTCTTCGGATGACATACCCTTTAATTGCATCCAAGCATTAAATTTAAATCCATTTCTTAAATCTAAATTGCAGTTACAGGAAAAATTATTTCCAAAATTAGCTTGTTTATAGTAAGCATAAAATTTGAGCATTACATCTGGTGCAACTGCTTTTTTGAGTTTAGATATTTTTTCAAAAGCTTCTTGAAATTGGGTGTCTAAATCCATTTAAAATCTTTTATTTTTCAGCAATGACTTTGACACCTCCAACAACTTTTTCTCCTAGTTTCACATTAATTTTTGTTCCGATTGGCAAAAAAATATCAACTCTTGATCCAAATTTTATGAATCCTGCATCAGTTCCTTGCAAAACAGAATCTCCTTCTTTGGCATAGTTTACAATTCTTTTTGCCATAGCACCAGCTATTTGTCTATACAAAATTTTTCCAAAAGAGATATTTTCGATGACAACTGTTGTTCTTTCATTTTCAGTTGATGCCTTTGGATGCCAAGCAACTAAATATTTCCCTGGATGATATTTGCTGTATTTTATCTCTCCACTGATGGCATATCTAGTAACATGAACATTTATTGGAGACATGAATATTGATATTTGAATTCGTTTGTCTTTAAAATACTCAGGTTCTTCAACTTCTTCTATCACAACGACTTTACCATCAACAGGAGCAATAATTTGATTGTCACTTTGAATAGTATTTCTTTTAGGATTTCTAAAAAACTGCAAAATTAATATCACAAATACAAGTATTGATACTTGTATAATTTTGATAATCAGTATATTATCAAAACATTTCTCTGCTAATAAAATTATAGCAATCGCAATTATGAATGTGATGGATATTATTTTATAACCTTCTTTGTGAAAACGAATCATCTTTAAATAATAATATTAATGTACAAATATACAAATGGTGATGCAAACAACAAACTATCCAATCTGTCTAAAATTCCACCATGTCCTGGCATTAATTTGCCACTATCTTTCAAGTTGGCTTGTCTTTTAAATTTAGAAACAATCAAATCTCCAATAGTACCAAAAATAGATACAATAAAAGCAATTACTATCCATTGAATCATAGAAAAATGTGGATACATATTTGAAATTACAAGCGCAGCGATGATTGAAAATATCAAACCTCCAACAAAACCTTCAACAGTTTTGTTTGGTGAGACAGATGGAAAAAGTTTTCTTTTACCTATATTTTTTCCAACAAAAAAAGCAAAAGAATCATTAACCCAAATGATTGATAAAATACTTATCATTAAAAATGGATGAAACTGATTGTCTGAAAAGGGTAATAAAACAAGGAAACAAAAGGAAAAAATAACATAGCGAATTGTAATTCCAAGTTTGGCTCGTTCAGTATTGTATAGAATTAACTTTTTGGAAAACAATTTGTAGATAAAGAAAAAAGAGGAGGTAAGTGTGATGCAGAGAATTACAATAACCGCAAAACTTTCTTGACTTTTTACCATTAAAAACAAGGTTACTGCAAAAAAAACGTAAGGTGCAAATGGTTTGAGCTGAACAATTTTAGAAAACTCCCACAAACATAAAAAGCCAAACAAGGATATTAAAATAATGTAGGATTCTTGTGAAAAAAGAATCGCAGATAAAAATATCAATATGTATATAATCCCTGAAAAACTCCTTCTAAAAAGGCTACTCATATTATAAATCTTCTAAAAGAAGCAAATATAAGTTTTTTGCATTATTGTTACCGTAGTTTAAAAAATTATCATCGGTTTTATTGATATTATAATTTTTTATGGCAGAAATATTGGTTGGCAAACTAAGTTTATGATTCATTTTTATACCTGTCAATCCTTGTCCTGAATTTTTAACTATCTGACTTGTAGTTGCGTAAACAATAAAATTTTCTGGAAAATCAACAAGTCTAGTGCTACCTATTTGATTTGAAGAAAATAAAATATCTCCATTGTCAGCAATAAGATGTTCGCAAGTTGTAAATATTGGCGTTTTTTGGTGAAATTTAGATAAAATTGTAGCATCAATTAGGTTAGTAAAAGATGCTAAATTTTTATTTAATAAAAAAAGTTCGTTCCAATTATTTTCTGATAAAATATTTCTTAAATTTTCAACAACTTCGTTATCTTGAACGCAATATAAAAACTTACCACCTTTTTTCAAAAAATTATGGACAAATAAATCGTCTATTGATAAGTTAACAGTTTGTTTTTCAACAGCTGTCTCAACGCTTTGAGTTAAGTTAAATAGTTTTTTAAAAAAATTCATTCTAAAATTATTCCGTGATTTTTTCAACAGTAGGAATCTCTACAACTTTTTTTTCTACAATTGGTTCTTCAAAATCGAAAGGTCTTTCACCAAAAATCTTGAGTAAATCATCCTTAAAAATAACTTCTTTTTCTAATAACAATTCTGCAAGGGTTGTTAATTTTTCTTTATTATCATCTAAAATTTTTATTGCTCTTTGATATTGGATTTCAATCATTTTAGAAATTTCATGATCAATTTTCATTCCAGTTTCTTCACTGTATGGTTTTACAAAAGCGTCATTTCCAGATGAATCGTAATAAGTAATATTACCTAGCTCCTCATTTAATCCATAAACAGTAACCATAGCTCTTGCTTGTTTGGTTACTTTTTCTAAATCGCTTAAAGCGCCTGTGGAAATTTTATCAAAAATAATTTTTTCTGCAGCTCTTCCCCCTAAAGTAGCACACATTTCATCTAACATCTGATCCGTTTGAACAATCATTCGTTCTGCAGGTAAATACCAAGCAGCTCCTAAAGATTGACCTCTTGGAACGATTGTAACTTTTACCAGGGGTGCAGCGTGTTCTAACATCCAGCTAATTGTAGCGTGACCAGCTTCGTGAAAAGCAATTACTTTCTTTTCTCTTGGCGTAATCATTTTATTTTTCTTTTCTAAACCACCAACAATTCTATCAACAGCATCTAAAAAATCTTGTTGATGAATGGCTTTTTTTCCAGTTCTTGCTGCAATTAAAGCAGCTTCATTACACATATTTGCGATATCTGCGCCTGAAAAACCCGGAGTTTGTTGTGCTAAAAAATCGATATTTACATCATCTGATAATTTTAATGGTTTGATATGCACATGGAAAATTTCGTTTCTTTCACGAATATCTGGTAAATCAACATAAATTTGACGGTCAAAACGTCCAGCCCGCATCAAAGCTTTGTCTAAAACATCAGCTCTATTAGTTGCTGCTAAAACAATAACATTTACATCGGTTCCAAATCCATCCATTTCAGTTAACAACTGGTTTAATGTATTTTCGCGTTCATCATTTCCGCCTGTCATGCTGTTTTTTCCACGAGCTCTTCCAATGGCATCTATTTCATCAATAAAAATGATTGACGGTGATTTTTGAGCTGCTTGCTTGAATAAATCACGCACTCTCGAAGCTCCAACTCCCACAAACATTTCAACAAAATCTGAACCTGAGAGTGAGAAAAATGGAACTCCAGCCTCACCAGCAACTGCTTTTGCTAATAAGGTTTTTCCTGTTCCAGGAGGTCCTACAAGCAAGGCTCCTTTAGGAATTTTTCCTCCTAAAGAAGTATATTTTTCTGGACTTTTTAGGAAATCAACAATTTCTTGTACTTCCTCTTTTGCACCTTCTAAACCGGCCACATTTTCGAAAGTTGTTTTTACTTTGGTATCTTTATCAAACAATTTGGCTTTCGATTTTCCGATACTAAAAATTTGACCTCCTCCACCAGCAGCACCTCCAGCACCAGACATTCTTCTCATAAAAAAGAACCAGATAACAATTAAAATGATAAAAGGTAAAAAACCGATAATCATATCAAAAAAACTTGTTTTTTCCTTGTTTCTGATGTCAACTATCAAATTAGGATTTTCTTTTTTTGCAGATGAAATACTATCTTCAAAGTTCTTTAAATCCCCAAAATTATACTCATATACTGGTGAACCTGGTCTGTAAAATGTGGAGGATGTTGCTTTGCTGTGTTTTTGTTTTTTTAAAGCTTCCTGTGTTAAATAAATTTGTGCAATGTCTTTGTTGATTATAAAAACTTCTCTAATATCATTGTCATTTAAATATTCTTCAAACTTATTTTTAGAAATAGTACTAGAAGACATTTCCCCACTATTAAAAAATTGAATTGCAATAATTGCAATTATCACTGCGCCATAAATCCAATATGAACTAAATTTAAATTTAGGAATTTTAGGCTTATTTTCTTTATTTGTATCGCTCATATATGTTTTTAAAACAATAAATTAAACTGGATTTATCTGTGTGATTTTAGCATCACCCCAAAGGCTCTCTATATCATAGAATTCTCTTACATGTTTTTGAAAAACATGCACAACAACATTAACGTAGTCCATTAAGACCCATTCAGCGTTCATTTCACCTTCAACATGCCATGGTTTGTCTTTAATTTCTCTACTTACTACTTTTTGAACAGAACCTGAAATTGCATTTACTTGCGTGTTGGAATTTCCTGAACAAACTATAAAATAATCACACACTGTGTTTTCAATATCTCTTAGATCTAATAATTGAATATTTTCTCCTTTTACATCATCAATTCCTTTGATAATTACTGCGATTAATTCGTCAGCGCTTACTTGTTTTTTTGTCATTAAATTTTTACTAAATTTTTGCGCAAAGTTATTATTTTTTTGCGACAAAATTGCTTAATATTGGACTACTTTACATTTAATTTAACAGATTGAAATTAATCAAACTTAATGCCATTAACTCTACAAATACTTTTCTGAAAGAATTGTCAAAAAATGCAACTCTCGAAAACTTTACTGTGGTCGTTACTAAAAACCAAACAAATGGCAGAGGACAACAAGAAAGCGTTTGGTTTTCTGAACCCAATAAAAACCTCACTTTTAGTGTTTTTTTGAATGATTTAAAACTAAAAATCAGTGATAAAAAATATTTGAATTTTGCAATAAGTTTAGCAGTTTTTGAGGTTTTAAAATCCAAAGAAATACCAAATTTAGCAATAAAATGGCCTAACGACATTATGTCAGGAAATAAAAAAATATGTGGCATTTTGATTGAAAATACCATTCTTAAAAATTTGATTTTAACATCGATTGTAGGAATTGGATTGAATGTGAATCAGGAAATTTTTCCTGAAAAATTAAAAAATATCACATCACTTAAAAACATAACATCTGTTGAATTTAATTTGGATGATTTACTTGTTGAAATTATAACTAAAATTAAAGAACATATAAATTTACTTACAGCAAAAGATTTTGAGCTTTTAGAAAAAAATTATTGTGCTGCCCTTTACAAAAAAGACACTATATCGATGTTCAAAAACCATGAACAAAATAAATTTATGGGAATCATCAGAGGAATTTCACATTCAGGAAATATTTTGATTGAAATAGATGACGAAATAATTAAAGAATTTGGCTTGAAAGAAATTTCGTTTGCTTAGAAATTGAACTAAACTAATTTATCCCAAAAGTCTTTGTAACAGTTCAATTGACTTTTTATGAGTCAAAATAACGGAACGATCAACAGCTTTCTAGAAGGTATTTTAAAAATATGTTGTAAAGGATTGAGGCTTTGGAGAAGAAGTTTTAATCACTTTCGCTTAAAGTTTCTCCATGTTTTCAGTCAACGTTTCAATGAATGTAGTCAATGGTTTTTTGACCATCATTGCCATCATCGCATTGAATTCGCCGTTGAAATCTAACTGAGCTTCGCACGAATTGGCATCAATTGCAGCAATACCAGCAACCAACTGAAAATCTAACTTGCTGCTTGCAGCTCCCAAGGTAATGTTTGAATAAGGTGTTTTTTCTTTTAAAACCAATCGAATTTCTGGCATTCCTTTCAATCCGAATAAAAAAGAATCGCCTTCAACTTCAAATTTCTGAATAGATTCTGGCATCAATTTTTCAAAATTTTTCAAATCTGATAAAAATTCGTACAACGCTTGTTGCGATTTTTGAACGACTACTTTTTTACCATTAATATTCATAATATGTATTTTTATTGATTCCAATCACTTGGGTTGGCACTCCACTCTTTTAACGTAACTAGCTCACTTTCATTAATATAATTACTATCCAAAGCTTGCTCTAACAAAAATTGATAATTACTTAACGTAACCAAATGTACGTTTTTATCTTCAAAGTTTTTAGTTGCAACATCAAATCCATACGTAAAAATAGCAACCATTCCTTTGATAACAGCTCCTGCATCTTTCAATGCTTCAACCGCTAGCAAACTACTATTTCCTGTACTGATTAAATCTTCAATAACCACCACATTTTGCCCTTTTTCAAGATGACCTTCAATTTGATTTTGTCTTCCATGCTTTTTAGGCTCAGGTCTCACATACACAAATGGGACTCCCAATTGTTGTGCAACCAAAACACCTATCGCAATAGCACCAGTTGCAACACCTGCAATTACATCAGGTTTACCATATTGTAATTCAACTATTTTTGTAATTTCTTCTTTTAAATAAACGCGTACAGAAGGATAAGACAACGTAAGTCTGTTATCACAATAAATGGGAGATTTCCAACCTGAGGCCCAAATAAAAGGTTTTGATGGATTCAATTTTATTGCCTTAATTTGCAATAAAAGTTCAGCAGTTTTTTTTGCAGTATCTTTGTTCATAATCATATTACAAATGTATAAAGTTTTTATAAATGATACCCCAATAATTATCACTTCTTCGATAAAAAAAGAAAATAACTTTCCTGTTTTTTTATTTAAAAATGTTGTGATTGATGAAATAATTCACAAACTTCAAAACAATATTATTGATGGGATTAATCTTTATTCAACTGATTTAAAGAATGATTGGAATTATTTTTTGGAGAATTTTAAAGTTGTAAAAGCAGCTGGAGGTTTGGTTTTAAATCCGAAAAATGAAATTTTATTTATTTTTAGAAATAATATTTGGGATTTACCAAAAGGACATGTTGAAAAAAAAGAAAGCCTTGAAAATGCGGCCATTAGGGAAGTTGAAGAAGAATGTGGAATAAGCAAATTGTTGATAATTCAAAAATTAATTATTACTTATCATATTTATTACCTAGATGGATTAAAATTGAAAGAAACACATTGGTTTTTAATGAGTTCTAATGACGCTAAAATGCTCACACCACAATCAGAGGAGGGTATTACAAAAGTAGTTTTTAAAAACAGAAAACAAGTTTTAGAGGCTTTCGAAAATACCTATTCAAACATTAAAATGGTTTATGAAAGCTATTTAAAGCTTTCATAAACAAAAAAAATTTTTTTCGTCAATTTTTTATTTTTCGAGCGTAAAAATAAATTTTGAACCTTTTCCAATTTCAGAAAAAACGTCAATTTTTCCTCCACTATTCTCTACCATTTTCTTCACAGTTGCCAGTCCAATTCCGTTTCCAGGTCTTCCAAATCTATCTTTATTAGAAATTACTTCAAAGATGTTAAATATTTTTTCTTGTGATTCTGGAGCAATTCCAATGCCGTTATCTTTTACATAAAATTCATAAAACTTATCTGATGATGAAATTCCAATTTCAACTTCAATATTTTTTTTGTCATTATATTTAATGGCATTTGTAACGAGATTGATTAAAATCTGATTCAGTGCGGTTTTATTGGTTAAAATCGTTTTTAATGATGAAATAAAATTGATAGTTAAATCTTTTTCATTGCTAAACAAACTCATAAAATCAGATTGTAAACCAGCAATATCAACTTCTGATTTTTGCTCTTTTATGATGTTTTCACTCTTACTATACTCTAACAAACCATCAATTAATGTTTTTAATTTATTTGATGAATTTTCAATATGTCCAAGAATTTCCACTCCTTCTGTATCAATTAATGATTTGTATTTATCTATAAACAAACGAGTTAATCCTGAAATATTAAACAAAGGAGATTTCAAATCATGAGCTGCAACATAAGCAAATCGTTCAAGCTCTTGATTTTTTGATTCTACTTTTTTTAATGTATTTTCTAATTTGAAATTATTTTTTCTGAGATTCAAAGTGTTCATCACTTGATTTGCTAATGCATTTAATGATTTCAACTGACTATTAGTCAACGTTTTAGATTTACTATCTAGCACACACAAAGTTCCCAAAGGAAGTCCGTTATCGCTAATCAAAGGAACTCCTGCATAAAAAGAGATTTTTGGAGGACCTGTTACCAATGGATTGTCAAAAAATCGCTCATCAAGTTTTGCATTTTCCACTATAAAAGTGTTATGCTCATCATTAATTGCATGACCACAGAAAGAAATATTTCTTGGAGTTTCAGTGGCTTCAAGACCAAATCTTGATTTGAACCACTGACGATCTTCGTCTATTAGCGAAATTAATGAAATTTCAGTATCACAAATTTGTGCAGCAATAGCGATGATATTGTCATAATCTTCTTCAGGAATGGTGTCAAGAATATGATAAGATTCTAAATCTTTTAGTCTTTCATTTTCTTTGATATGTAGTTTTGGAGGAATCATAGTTCACTTTTTTAAGTAATTTAAATCGGGGTTTTTTTAACATATTATCCCACGAATATAGCTTTTTTAAAATAAATTTACCATTAAATTTTAGAATACCTTTTTTTTAAATTTTATTTACGATTTTAAAATACTAATTTACCTAAACCAAACCATGATCAATCAGTGGCAATGAGCGAACTCTTTGCCCAATTGCATTAAAAATCGCATTGCAAATTGCAGGTGCAATTACTGGAACTCCGGGTTCACCAACGCCACTTGGTAGTTGATTCATATTGTCAATAATTTTCACCGTAATTTTTGGTGCATCTTTCATACGCGTCATTTGATAATCGTAGAAATTATTTTGCTCAACAGCACCCTCTTTTGTCGTGATTTTCCCAAACAGTGCCAATGACATTCCAAAAATCGCAGCTCCTTCTAACTGATTGATAACGTTGTCTTTATTGAGAACCAAACCACAATCTATGGTTGTCCAAATATGCTCAACTTTCACTTTATCATTGATAACAGAAACCTCAATAGCTGTGGCTACATAGCTGTAAAAACTATAGTGAACTGCAATACCAATTCCATGATTTTCAGGGAGTTTTCTGCCCCAATTAGCAAGTTTAGCAGTAGTATGTAAGACATTTTTCATCCGCTTTGAATCATAAGGATAATTTGATTTTCCTTCAATAATTCGATCTTCACCAATCAAATCTAAGTGAAAAACCACTGGATCTTTTTTTGCTGCAAATGCCAATTCGTCAACAAAAGAATTATTCGCAAATCCACTGTGAATATGCACCACTGAACGCATCCAACCAATTCTCAAATTTGCCTCAGCTTTCGCATTTTCTAATCTGAAATTTTCGATTTTATAGGGATTATTTGTGAATCCTTGATTCAACTCAAATCCTGAAGCATAATCAGACATTGGTTTGAACGAAGAGACAATTGAAGGCATTGCAAGTCGTTGCAACCATCCTGAAACTGAACCATTTTTATCAATACTTCCCTTTAAATATTGCACACTTGTGGCATGATAAAAACTATTTTTTACATCATCTTCACGTGTCCAAACTACTTGGACTGGCGCATTTATTTTTTTTGACAAAGCAACAGCTTCTACGACAAAATCTGATTTTGATTTTCTTCCGAAACCTCCACCCAAAAAAGTAACATTTACAATAATATTTTCAATTGGAATTTCAAAAAAATGGGCAATTTCGGCTCTTGCAGTTTGAGGATCTTGCAAAGGTGCCCAAACTTCTACTTTATTTCCCTGAAACCAAGCAGTTGCATTCGGAACTTCCATTGGTGTGTGCACCAAAAAAGGCACATGATACGTGGCTTCAATAACTTTTGCAGCATTATCAAAAGCTTTCACCACATTTCCTTTACTTCCTGGAACTAATTTCCCTTTTTCATGAACTCTTTTCGTTAATACTTCTTTAAATTTCTCGGTATCAAAAGTCTGATTTTCTCCATAATTCCATTCAATATTCAAGCTTAATTTTCCTTGAAAAGCTGACCAAGTATTGTTTGCAATGACTGCAACACCACCTAAAGCACCAAAGAACTGCCCAACTGGAGGAATAATTCTATCTAATTGAACGACTTTTTCAACACCCGGAACATTTTCAGCATCCGAACTTTGAAAGCTTTTTACCGTTCCAAAAGTCACAGGACATCTTGCAATTGCTGCAAATTTCATATTCGGAATTCGAATATCCATTCCGTATTTGGCTGTTCCGTGTGTAAAATCAGTTAAATCAATACTTTTTAGGGTTTTTCCAATATATTTAAAATCCGCAACTTTTTTCAATTTGATAGTTTCATCTGCAGGAATTTCAACTTTTGAGGCCGCATCAACCAAATCTCCATAAAAAATCTTTTGATGGGTTTTGGTATTGATAATATGATGATTTTCAGCTTTACAATCACTGACAGAAATAGTCCATTTTGTTGCAGCGGCAGATATTAACATCATTTTTGCCGCTGCACCCATTTTACGCATTGGCTCCAAAATTGTTCTTACACTTCTTGAACCATCTGTGTTTTGATTGCCATATTTTTCATGACCAATTGCTTGTTTTACAGAAACATAACGCCAATCTGCTTCCAATTCATCTGCAATTGCAGAAGTCAACGAAGTTTTGATTCCTTGCCCCATTTCTGAACGAGATGAAATCAAGGTAATTTTTCCATCTTTTTGAATTTCAATGAATACATTGGGTGAAAAAGTTTTTCCATTTGATGAGGGTATAAAACTTTTTTTATCAGATGAAATGTTACAACCCAAAATAATTCCTGTGGAAGTTACTCCAAAAATCTTGACAAAATCTCTACGGCTTATTTTTTGAATATTACTCATTTTGATTATTTTTTAGAGCTACGGCTTCATGAATTGCTTTTTTAATTCGGGCATAAGTTCCACATCTACAGATATTTGAACTCATTGCATCATCAATTTCCTGATCTGTGGGATGGCTTATTTGGTCTAACAATGCAGTGGCTGCTATCAATTGTCCCGATTGACAATACCCACATTGAGGCACATTTTCTTTGTGCCAAGCTTTTCTTAAAAATTCTAGATTCTCAGAAGTTCCTTCAATGGTGAGAATTTTTTTGCCAATTCCAAAAGAAATTGGAATACTACAAGATTTCATCAAAACTCCATCAACCAACACTGAACAAGCACCACATTGTGCAACTCCACATCCAAATTTAGTGCCCGTCAAACCAATACTATCTCTAATTGCCCACAAAAGCGGCATTGCTTCAGGAACATCAATGGCATAATTTTTTTCGTTTATTGATAAATTTGCTTTCATTTATTGAACTTATTTTATGATATAAATCTTTAAATTTTTCTTTGCAAGATATGAAAGATCATGAAGGTTTAATGCTTTTTTTGTATTGATTACCCCCATACCTACTGTATTTTTTAAACCTTTCAAGAAGTTCTTATTTCCTTTCAAGGAGTTCTCTTTTCCTTTCAAGGAGTTCTTATTTCCTTTCAAGGAGTTCTCATTTTCTTTCAAGGAGTTCTCATTTTCTTTCAAGGAGTTCTTATTTCCTTTCAAAGAGTTCTTATTTCCTTTCAAGGAGTTCTCATTTCCTTTCAAGAAGTTCTCATTTCCTTTCAAGAAGTTCTCATTTCCTTTCAAGAAGTTCTCATTTCCTTTCAAGGAGTTCTCATTTTCTTTCAAGGAGTTCTCATTTTCTTTTAAGGAGTTCTCTTTAAAACAAAATACACACAGGATTTGGCGCTTGAATTTCGTTAACAAACGATAATTTTCCGGTTTCTACATCTCTCTTGAAACTCACGATATTATTGGAATCTTGATTGGCAACCAATAAAAATTTGTCATCAAGAGTCAATGAAAAATTTCTTGGATTTGCCCCTTTTACAGGTTCAAAACCAACCAATACCAAATCACCATTTTGTAAATTTACTTTAAAAATCGCAATTGAATTGTGTCCACGATTCGAAGCGTACAAAAATTTTCCATCATTTGAAACACGAATATCAGCCGCTTTTGTATATTTTTCATAGCCTTTAGGCAATGTTGAAACAGTTGTTTTAATTGAATAGTTTCCATTATTATTGGTAACCAAAGAAATAGTGTTATTCAATTCGTTTAAAACATACATCCAGTTCTTATTTGGATGAAAAACCAAATGTCTTGGCCCTGCAGCCTCGGCCATATTCAACGTTTTTTGATTGGTAAAAACCAATTCTTTATTTCGAGCATCAATCTTTGAAAACCACAATTGATTGGTTCCTAAATCGACTGAAATCACATCATTCGTTTTAGGATGAAACCAAGCAGAATGTGCATGAGGCGCTTCTTGTCTTGAAGTGGTTCCTTTGCCAAAATGCTGTTGAACAAACAATAAATCCGATAATTCTCCGTCAGCATTTAGTGCTAAAAAACCAACATTTCCTCCTGAATAATTGGCAACCAACACTTGATTTTTATGATTAACAGCGACAAAACAAGGATTTTCACCTCCTGATTTTGAAGTACTTTTATAAATCAACGTATCCTTTTCAATGGCAAACGATTTTAGATATCCACTTTTATTCTCAGCAAGTTCGCTAACTGCAATCAGTATTTTTCCATCTACAGTTTTTGCTAAAAAAGAGGGATTTTTTGTGATTGCTTTCAAACCATTATTCTTCAAAAATCCGTTTTTATCAATTTCATATTGATAAATCCCTTTGCTATCGCCATTTGTATAAGTGCCAACGAAAAAAGGCTCGCTATTTTCTGGATTTATTTTGGTTGAGGTACAATTCATAAAAATCGTGATGATGGCTAAAAAAAATATTTTTTTCATGTTATCTTACTTTAAATATTGGCAAAAGTTGAAAGGCTTTTTCAAAATGGGGTGAGTTTTCGTAAATAAAATCAAGTTGCCATTTTGGATTTTTCACAAACGAGGTATCTGTTTTAAATTTTTCTTCAAATTTAGATTTCAACAGAGGATTTTCAATCAATAATTTTTCGGCGATATCTTCAAAAACATAAGACGAATAGCCTTCTTTTTGTTGCAAAATGGTATCAAAAAAGTTCCAATTAAAGAAGGAATCTGTAGCTTCAGCTTCCAAAGTTTCTAATAAAAATCGCACTCCTTTTTGATTGGTTGAAATGTGTACATCACCTTTTTTGAAAGTGATTTTTTCAGTTGACTTTTTAATGCTTGTATTGTAGTGCAAATAATGCCCTTCAAAAGGAGCATTTACAGTTTTAAAATCATCAACATGATTCACCTCAACCAAAATTGTGGTATCTTTATCAAAAAGAACAAATTCTATTTGATTGATTTTCAATCTTTCAACAACTCTATGCCACCCTTTTTGTATAATATATGCTTTCGGAATTTCGATTTCTTTAGTAACCATAAATTCGTCAAAATACTTCACCTCTTTTTCAAACGGTTTTTTTCGATTGTAAAACAAACGCTTTCCATTGGTAACTTTACTATCAATATACCCCCCTTCAAAACCTTTGAAATTTAGAATTCTATAGTTATCGGAATCCACTCTAAACTGGATTGGGTAGGTTTTTTTTGATAAGATTTCTTGAGTGGCATTTGAACGCAATTCTTTGATTTTTTTTGTATTCATTTCTGTGAAATCTAATGCAGAAAAAAGCAATTCATACGTTTGTTTTACTCGAATTTTATAGGGTTTCAACATGTGCGTTTCCACCATCAAACCCAAAGTATGAAAAAGTGATGTGAAGCCTGTGGAATATCTTGGCGAATCAAAAAATTGTGAAAATCCAGCTTCAGGAGTATTTCCCCAAACATTTACGTAAGGCGTAATATCAATATTTTTCTTTGCAAGTACATTTTCAATTTCAGGACGCATGATACTTTCTAAAAAATCACCCAATTTGCCCCCTAATTTGTTATGTTGCGTAAATAAATGAGTAATTGTATATTGATAATCAGCGCCATTACTCACGTGATTATCAATAAAAACATCCGGATTTATAGTGTGAAAAATCTCTGAAAAAGCAGCGGCATTTTTAGTGTCTTGTTTGATAAAATCACGATTCAAATCATAATTTTGTGCATTTCCTCTAAAACCATATTCTTCAGGGCCATTTTGATTGGCTCTTGTATGCGAATTTCTGTTCAAAGCACCTCCAATGTTATAGACAGGAATAATGCAAATAATAGAATTTTGGTATTTTTTTTTGAGAGAATCGTTTTGAACCAAGTCTCTCAAAAACAGCATGGAAGCATCAATTCCATCGGATTCACCTGGATGAATACCGTTGTTTATCAGAATTTTGTTTTTTAAAGAGTTTTTGATTTCAGCAACATTGTCAATTCGTTTTTGGTTGAAAACAACTAGATGCAGGGGTTCTCCAGCATCAGTTTGTCCAAAAGAAAACATTGAAATCTCATGATAGGTTGTTGCTAGATTTGAATAATATTTAATAACCTCTTTATATTCTGGAGTTTCGGTTCCTTTTGATTTTTCGAAAAGGGTTGTAAAATCAGTAGTAATTTTTGAAGAAACTTTGCAAGAAATCATCAAAACAGAAAACAAAAAAACCTTTAAAAAATTTGAATGAAACAATTTCATACACCTTAAATTCTGACAGATTTTGGAACCAATTTTGTGTAATCGCCATTATTTCTGATCACATCTCTGACAATTGAAGAGGAAATATAAGACGTTCTTGCTGCTGTTAATAAAAAAACGGTTTCAATTGAAGAAAGATGTCTATTGGTATGCGCAATCGCTTTTTCAAACTCAAAATCCGCAGGATTTCGCAAACCTCTTAAAATATAACGAACATCATTTTTTTGACAAAAATCAATGGTCAAACCCGAATAAGTTACTACTTTTATATTTGTATTTTTTTCAAAACAAGCTTGAATAAACTGTTTTCGTTGATCTAAACTAAACATGTATTTTTTCTCGGCATTGATACCAATTGCAATGATGAGTTCATCAAAAAGTTTAGCACCTCTTTCAATAATATCAAAATGTCCCAACGTAATTGGATCAAAAGATCCAGGAAAAATGGCTTTTTTCATGTTTTTAATTTAAAGCCATTTCAATGGCATTATCTAATAATTCTCTCATCGAAATTCCTGCGGCAGCAGCTTGTTGAGGCAAAATACTCTCTTCAGTCATTCCTGGGACTGTATTCATTTCCAAGAAAAAAGGTTCCTCATTTACCAAAATATATTCTGACCGTGAAAAGCCACTCATATTTAAAACTTTATATACTTTTTTAGCCACTTCTTCTACCTTTTTTTGTACTTCCGATGAAATACGTGCTGGGGTGATTTCCTGTGATTTTCCCAAATATTTTGCTTCATAATCAAAAAAATCATTTTCGGAGACAATCTCAGTAATTGGCAACACTTTCAAGTGATTTTTATATTGAACTACACCAACAGAAACCTCTGTTCCATCCAAAAAAGATTCAATCAAAATAGCGTCATCTTCATGATAGGCTTTTTCAATTGCTGGTAAAATGGTTTCTTTAGTATATACTTTTGAAATTCCATAACTTGAACCTGCATTGTTTGGTTTTACAAAACAAGGCAATCCAACTTTTTCAATAATTTCGTCAAAATTCAATTCGTCACCTTTATTCAAAAAAACAGATTTTGCAGTTTTTATGCCATATTGTCTCACAACACTCAAAGTATCTCTCTTGTTAAAAGTTAGTGCCATTTGATAAAAAGGTGCAGAAGTGTGTTTGAGACCAATCAATTCAAAATAAGCCAATAACGAACCATTTTCACCAGGATTTCCATGAATTACATTGAAAACGCAATCAAAAACAATCATTTCATTATTCAAAATAAATGAAAAATTATCTTTATTTATTGGATATTCAATATCAAAATCATCCAAAGCCACCCATTTTTCTTTCAAAATATGAACACGAAATGGTAAAAATTTTTGTCTATCAAAATGTTTAAAAACCACTCCTCCACTTTTCAGAGAAATGTTTACTTCGGATGAATAACCACCCATGACAATGGCAATATTTTTTTTCATGGAATTAAAATTAATTGTAACAAATTTATCAAAATATAAATAGAATTAACCACGTTTAGTTTTTATATATTTGTGTAATCTGAAAAAACAGTGTATGAATATTTTTCAATTCTTTCAAAGTAGGCCATTTTTAAAACAATTAGTGATTTCTTTCGTTGTTTTTACAGTACTAATTATTGTATTATCATCTCTGCTGAAAATCACCACAAACCACAATCAGAAAATAGAAGTTCCTGATTTACATAAACTTAGTATTGTACAAGCAGAAAAAAGATTAAAAGATTTAAATCTTGATTTTAAAGTAATTGATAGCGCAAGTTACAATCCAACCTATCCAAAAATTTCGGTGATTGAACAAAACCCCGAAGCTGGAGAATTTGTAAAAGCAAAACGTAAAATATACATCACTTTAAACCCCACAAGATATAAAGATGTTACCATTCCAAATTTAAATGGGCGTACTAAAAGACAAGCAATTTCTGAACTGCAAGCTATTGGATTTATTGTAGGTAACCAATTTATATATATCAATGACATTGGAAAAGACGTTGTTAGAGGTTTGAGATTTAATGGAAATATTTTAAATCCGAATGACAAACTACCAAAAAATTCAATTATTGATTTGGTTTTGGGTGATGGTTTAAGTGGTACATCCGAAGAAATGAATCAACAACAAGACAGCACTTCACAAGGAGGAGAATAACATTTTGAGTTCAAAATTTAAGATTCAAAATTCAGAGATTCGAGTTTTGAGGTCAAGATTTAAAGTTTGAAATTAAATAGATTATTCATCTAAAAGAGTATTTTAAAACATTTAGCGTGCAAGAAAACGATTCTCAAGATTTTGAAAATGATGATTTGTATGAACATCACAGATTTGTAGCAAGTATTGGACAAGTTCCATTGAGAGTTGATAAATTCTTAATGAATTTTATTGAAAATGCTACTAGAAACAAATTACAACAAGCCGCAAAAGCTGGAAATATTTTGGTGAATGATGTTGCCGTAAAACAAAACTATAAAGTAAAACCCCATGATGTTGTTCGTGTTGTTTTGAGCCATCCACCACATGAAAATTTGTTGGTTGGTGAAGATATTCCAATAGATATTGTTTTTGAAGATGATACCGTAATTGTTGTCAACAAACCTGCAGGAATGGTGGTCCATCCGGGACATGGAAATTATTCTGGAACTTTGGTAAATGCTTTGATTCATCACATTGAAAATTTGCCTGTAAATTCAAATGAAAGACCAGGTTTGGTTCATAGAATTGACAAAGACACGAGTGGTTTACTGGTGATAGCAAAAACGGAATTTGCAATGGCAAACCTTTCAAGACAATTTTTTGAAAGAACTACAGAACGTTTTTATTATGCGTTGGTTTGGGGAAATATCGAGGAAAATGAAGGTACAATTGAAGGGAATATTGGAAGAAGTTTAAAAAATCGATTGCAAATGGCTGTTTTTCCTGATGGAGATTTTGGAAAACCTGCTGTTACACATTATAAAGTTTTAGAGCGTTTGACGTATGTAACTTTAGTGCAATGCAAATTGAAAACTGGAAGAACTCACCAAATTAGAGCACATTTTAAACATATTGGACATACACTTTTTAATGACGAACGTTACGGAGGCAATGAAATTTTGAAAGGAACAACATTTACAAAATACAAACAATTCGTAAACAACTGTTTTAATGTGTTACCAAGACAAGCATTGCATGCAAAAACATTGGGATTTACCCATCCTATAACTGGTAAATTTTTACAATTTGATTCTAAAATTCCTGATGATATGACCGCTTGTTTAGAAAAATGGCGCAGTTATTCTGAACACTCAAAACTAGAAGAATAATTTTTAGAAATTATTTCTTTCTTGTTACATCAAATAAATAACCAATAGAAAGTCCAACAAAACTTGTATTGCTCAAATTGGTTTCATTTGCAACAGGTTTTGGAATATTTAAATAATATCCCAATTCTACATCCCAAGATTTTTTTGAAAAAGAAATTGGAAAACCAATTTGTGTATTTAATAAATTAAAAACTTCAGTGCTCGTATATTCTAATACTCTTCTTCCATTAATGATTCTTATGGTATATTTCCCAAAAGTTTGATTTGCAATCACAAAACTAATATTTGGACGAAATCGCAAAGCGAAATTGGCGGTTCTTGAAAGTGTAAAATTCGCAAAACTATTGGAAACAATTTGATACGATTCATCTGTTCCAAAAATATAAGAAGCTGCTAATGTAGTTCCTAGAGTTCGTTTTTTATTTCTAACTCCAAGACTGACGTCTAGAGAATTGGTGAAATCGTCAAAATCTTCCGAATAAAAATATTTTGTATATCCTAAATTGTACATCCCATTTTTTGATTTTCCAAAGGTTTTAAAATAACCTAAAGAGACACTTGTAAAATCCCAACTTGGAGCAAAGTTTTCATAATAAATTCCTGAAATACTTGCATTAAAACCCGAGGAATGATAAAAAGATACTTGTGGAATGATATTGAATTGATCTGTTCCTGAATCGCGTCCTGAAAAAAAAGTGTTGCTATTATAGGAAAGTGAGGTGTAAATAAAATTATAGGTGTAATTTGATTCAAGAATTTCGTCTAAAAACTGTTGGTCATCAAAAAACAATTCATCAATCAAAGAATCTATATTTTCGTCATTATTTTCTTGACCATAACAACAAAAAGAGGTTGCTATTGAAAACAATAGCAACCAATATAATCTTATTTTCTTAATCATTTTTTTGTAAGAAATCATACTTATTGAGAGTTAATTTCCTCTGTTACGATGTCCTTTTCCATCAATTCTTTGATTTCTTGGCCCTTCTTTTAACTCTCCTCTGTCTTTCGAATTTCTTATTTTATCAATTCGTTCTTTCAACATTTTTCTTTGCTCACCTGTCAATGATTTTCTGAAATGTTCTCTGGTATCTCTTATTCGCATTTGCTGATTTTGAACCATATTTCTTTGCTCTAAAGAAAATGTTGCTGTTAACCGATTTCTAATTTCATCTTTTGATAAATTTTTATCTTGTAAGATTGCCAATTGACCTTTGGTTAAAGAGGTTTTAAATGCTTCACGATTTGATTTTAATAATTCTTGCTCTTTCTGCAACAATTTTTTTTGCTCATTAGTGAGCTCTTTTTTTATTAAATCGTAGTTAGATTCTTGGGCAACCATTTTTACGTTGAATAACATGCAGGAGATGAAACTGAAAATAAATAGGATTTTTTTAAGTAACATTTTTATTGTTTTACGCTTTTAACCTAAATTACAAATATATCAATTAATTTTTACAAGAATTATTTGCTACTCTTAATGCTAATTCACTAGCTATAGTAGTAGTTGTACCATCTTTGAAAGTAACATCAACCGGAAAAATTAGGGTTCCTCTCTCTTTGATTGTTGGATTTGCTTTGTGCCATTCTCTCAACAATTTAAAGTCTTCTCTCACATTTACAGTTATTACATTTGCATCTGGCATTGTAAAACTTACAGGTAAAACCAATTCAACACATTTTCTTTCGTCTCTATTTTTACGGCAAGAATCTTTTAAAACCAACAATTCTTCTTGATTTAAAATAGTTTGTGTAGTTCCGTCTTTCAAAGTAATATTAATTGGAAATACGAATGTTGGTCTGGTTTTTACAGTTGGATTGGCTTGATACCATTCTTTGATTAAAACCCAATCTTCTTTGCTTGTCAGCGTGATAGAAGAATTATCAGGCATAATAAAATCAATTGGGAAAACGAAATTGAAGCATTCTCTTCTTCTGGCATTTCTGTGCTCATCTTTGTCATTTAATTGTTTTCCGCTTAATGAAAAGTAAACATTACTTTTTAATTCAGATTTTGATACATTGTCTGTGATTAATGCAACTTTATACCCAAAACCTTGGGCTAATTGAACGCTTTCTACAAAACTATCAGCCAAATCTCCGTTAAAAGCGGTATTGGTTGCAGTTGGCAAACTAGTTACGCTTACTGTTGTTTTCGATGAACTTTCAATTTGTTCAATTAATGCTGTGTCATCAGCTGCTAATTCATCAATTGTTGCTTCGTTAGAGCAAGACATAAATAGGACAACTGATAAAAAAACACCAGCGATTGTTAGCGATTTTACACTTGTTTTAAAAAAGCTTTTGTTGGAAATGATTGTTTTCATAATGTTAAATATTAAGTTTTTATTGTTTCTTTTTATTTAGAACTGTGTTTTGAAAAATAGTTTGAAAAAATTATAAAATAATTGATTCAATAATACTTTTATTAGTATAATTATCTATTAATGAGTCTTCTACAAACAAAGAATTTAAAAATAAATTATCCATTTTTTGTTCAGAAAGTTCCGCTTTCAGCACAATTTCATTCATTAAAGTAATGTTTGAAAACGATTCTATGTCGTTTTCATCAACTAATAATGAATTAATGAGAATATCATCTGAAAAAGTGAGCAACTCAAAATCTACTGTTTTTTCTTCTTGAGAAAAATGGGTATTTTGAAACCAAATTGTCAATCCTAAAAACAAAATCAATGAAGCAGCAACAGCAAATTTAAATTGAGGTTGCAACCAAAAAATGGTTTTTCTTTCGGGAATAATTTTAGATTCAAGTTGTTTTTCTGATTGGATTTTCTCTAAAATAGACAATTTGGAAGCTACAAAATATCCTTCAGGAATTTGGGTTCCCAAATATTTTGAATGACGCTTGGAAATATCTTCAAAAGACGAATCTTCTAAAAATTTTTGCTTGCCTTTATGTTTGTTATATTGTTCCATATAAAAAGTAAGACCTTAGTTTTTTAAAATAGTTTGTTTTATAAAAATATTTTTTCTTCAATAATTTTTACGGCTGTATAATACGCTGATTTTAAAGTACTTTCAGATACATTTATCAATTCTGAAATCTCTTTAAAACTCAATTCATCAAAATATTTCATCTGAAAAACGCGTTTTTGTTTTTCTGAAAAACCTTCAACAATTTTGTGCAATTTCAATTGAATTTCGTCTCCGTTGAAATAAGCATCTTCAGACAAAATTTGTACTTTTTCTTCGATAAACTCCTCAGAAATCTCATACCCTTTTTTGTTATTTTTCTCTAAATAACGAATGGATTCGTTGTAAGCAATTCTGAACATCCAAGTATGTAAACTGCTTTTTTCTTGAAAATTTTGGATGTTTTTATAGACTCTTATAAAAGTATTTTGCAGCACATCATCTGCATTTTCATGAGTAATTACAATTTTTCTGATATGCCAATACAATCGCATTTGATAGGCATCAAGCAGTTCATTAAAAGCGCGATCTTTTAATGCAGGATTGCGCAACTTGCTCAGAAGTTCAGTTTCTTTACTCAAGTAAATGTTGATTAATCTGTTCTTTTGACCCTAAAAAATTGAAAAAGTTTGATGTTATCAGAAAATTTGATGAATATATAAAAAACCTATCAATTTTACGAATAAAAATATCATAAAACCCTTTGAATTTATTTTTCAAAAACAGGTTATGATTCGTATTTTTACATCAAGTTTTACAATTTTTAGATTCTAATTTTATGAAAATAATCATATCTCCCGCAAAATCATTGGATTTTGAAAGCAAAGTTCCAACGAGTTTATATACACAGCCTCGTTTTTTAGAGCAATCCACAAAACTGAATCAATTATTAAAAAAACTTTCTAAGAAAAAATTATCGGATTTAATGTCGATTTCTGACGATTTGGCACTATTAAATTATGAAAGAAATCAAACTTGGCAAACACCATTTACGCCAGAAAATTCAAAACAAGCTATTTATGCTTTTACAGGCGAAGTATTTAGAGGCATTGATATCAATTCGTTACCGATAAAAAAATTACCATTATTACAAGAAAACTTGAGGATTTTATCAGGATTGTATGGAATCTTAAAACCTTTAGATTTGATGCAAGCTTATCGTTTGGAAATGGGCACAAAATTACCTGTTGGAAACAAAGAAAATCTCTATAAATTCTGGGGAGATTCCATCGCAGATGCCTTAAATGAAGAACTTTCTGAAAATGAATTATTGATCAATTTAGCAAGTGCTGAATACTTTAAAGCGATAAATCAAAAGATTTTAAAAGTGCCCTTAATTACGCCTGTTTTCAAAGATTTTAAAAATGGGCAATATAAAACAATCATGACTTTCGCTAAAAAAGCCCGTGGTTTAATGGTGCGTTATATCATCGACAATAACGTAAAAACGGTTGATGAATTGAAACTTTTTGATGTAGAAAATTATCGTTTTGATGAAAATATGTCTTCAAATAATGAATTGGTTTTTACCCGCTAATTTTTCATGCGATACATCACCCAAATGTGAGGTGCAGTCACTGAGAGTAAAATGACAAAAACGATGGTTGATAAGCGTGTAACTTCGGGAATGAATTGATACAAAACAAATAATCCAACAACACTTATCGCCCAGAAAAAAAACGCTTTTCTCATATAAAGTAAAATACTATTCTTTGTAATATCACCAGAAATAAAAAGAATTTGATGAATGATAGAAGGAATAGAATGCCAAAAAATAAAATAAATAGCAAAACTTAATATTAAGGAAGACGCTTTAAAAACCAAAAAAAGTAGTCCTAAAAAAAATATTTCTTTGGCTAATATAGTTCCTTCAATTTCCTTTCTCCAAAATAAAAAAGCGTTCATTAATAAAAATAATATTAGAGAAATGATGAGTGTGTTTTGAACCAAAACCTCTGAAAAGGAAGCTTTGGTAAGTTCTATCATGATTGAATTTACTTCAAAAAGTGCTTCATAAAAAAGCATTGAAAAAATCAATAATCCATAAACAATAAAATAAATAGTATCGAAAATGGTATTTATGTTCATTTTTTCACTCAAATGCTCTTCACCAAAATGATAGGAACTGATAAAAATAAACAATAAAACTGCAAAAAAAGGACTCAAAGCATAGCTTATCCCAGAGAAAAAAACAATACCTAGATAAATTAATAGATTTTTTACGAATTTACTTTTGTTTACTTGTTTTAATGAAATAATCAACAAATCATTCGCTCCATGCATGATTCCTATAGAAATGATGAGTATGAATGCAATTGAATCTTCTAAGGGATTACCAAACTGAATGCTAAACCAAAATAAGAAAGCAGTAGAGAAAATCTTAAAATTTTGATAATTTTTAATAATGTTATTTTTCATTAAACAAAAATATAAAATTTAATTGTAATTTTGTTGAAGTGTTTATTTAATACTTTAAACAATTTATTACTAACTTAATTTTATACACAATGTTTTTATTTACAAATTTTTTAGCAGTTGCAAAAATGGCAACCGATGATTATGTAGGCTTTACATTCTTTGTAGGAAGTATGGCAATGATGGCAGCATCAGCATTTTTCTTTTTATCTCTGAACCAGTTTGACACTAAGTGGCGAACATCTGTATTAATTTCAGGTTTGATTACTTTTATCGCAGCTGTTCACTATTTCTACATGAGAGATTATTATTCATCATTTAATGAATCTCCTACTTTTTTCAGATATGTTGATTGGACTTTAACTGTACCATTAATGTGTGTGGAGTTTTTCTTGATCTTAAGAGCCGCAGGTGCTAAAGTAGGCTTGATGTGGAAGTTAATTTTCTGGTCTGTAGTGATGTTAGTTACAGGTTACTTTGGTGAAGTTGTTGCACTTGGTAATCCTACTGCTCAATGGGTTTGGGGTCTTGTTTCAGGAATTGCATATTTTATTATTGTTTACATCATTTGGTTTGGAGAAGCTAAAAAACTCGCAGTTGCTGCAGGTGGCGCAATTTTAAAAGCTCACAACATTTTATGTTGGTTTGTTTTAGTAGGCTGGGCTATTTATCCAGTAGGATACATTTTAGGAACTGAAGGTGGTTTATTTGGAATGCAATTAGTTTCTGATCCTAAAGCAGCACAGGAATCAATGGATGTAGTTTATAACATTGGTGATGCTATCAACAAAATAGGATTTGGTTTGGTAATTTACAATTTAGCCATTCAGAGTTCAAAAAAGTAATTAATTTTACATTTTAAAAATATGAATCTCAAGGTTTTAAAAGCCTTGAGATTTTTTTTTAACAATCAGCCAAACGAACTGTAACTGCAAGTCCGCCTTCAGAAGTTTCTTTGTAATTTTTATTCATGTCTTTAGCAGTTTCCCACATCGTGTCAATTACTTTATCTAAACTCACCAAACACTCTTTAGGATTTGTTTCCAAAGCAATTTCTGCTGCATGAATTGCTTTGATAGCGCCCATTGAATTTCGCTCAATGCAAGGCACTTGCACCAAACCTCCAATTGGATCACAAGTCATTCCCAAATGATGTTCCATGGCAATTTCTGCAGCAGACAAACATTGTGCAACTGTTCCTCCCAACATTTCCGTTAAAGCAGCTGCAGCCATTGCAGAAGAAACTCCAATCTCAGCTTGACAACCACCCATTGCAGCAGAAATTGTAGCGTTTTTCTTAAAAATACTTCCAATTTCGCCAGCTGTTAACAAGAATCTTTTTACATGACTAAAATCCGCATCGTGATTTTCTATGACCATATAATACATCAAAACTGCTGGAATAACCCCAGCACTTCCATTCGTTGGTGCAGTTACAACCCTTCCCAAAGATGCATTTACTTCATTTACGGAAAGCGCCAAACAACTTACCCATTTTAAAATTTCTCTAAATTTCACTTCTGAACTTCTGATAGCTGTAATCCATTCCTCAGGATTTGTATATGAAGTGTCTTTTATCAATTTTTGATGCGTATCAAAAGCACGTCGTTTTACGTTCAATCCTCCAGGAAGTGTCCCAAAAGTATGGCATCCTAAATACATAGACTCTAACATCGTATCCCAAATTCTACGTAATTGATGATCAATTTCTTCATATGACCGAAGTTCAAGTTCGTTTTTAAATACAATTTCAGAAATTAATAAGTTTTCTTTTTCACAATATTCTTCCAATTGAATAGCTCTATTGATTGGAAACGGAAAGTTTTTTTTACTGATTTCAATCTCATCTTCCAAAGAATTATTTTCTTGAACAATAAATCCTCCTCCAATAGAAAAATAAGTTTCTGAAGAAATTTCCTTATCCTCACAAAACCCTTTAAAAGTCATTCCGTTCGCATGAAAAGGCAAAAATTCTCTGTTAAATTTGATAGAGCTTCTCGGGAAAGGAATGATTTTACCACCTTTACAATATATTTCCTCTTGAATATTGATTCTCTCTACAATAATAAAAATATCTTCAATAGGAATGTATTCGGGGTCAGCTTCGCTCAAACCCAACAAAATAGCCAAATCAGTTGCATGACCTTTTCCAGTTAAAGATAAAGAACCATATAAATCAACCTGAATTCGGTCTAATTTCTTAAATAATTGTTCCGATTTTAATTTTTGAATCCATTGTTGTGCAGCTCTCCAAGGGCCAAGTGTATGAGAACTTGAAGGACCAACACCAATTTTGAGCATCTCAAAAACACTAATAAATTGTGACATTCGTAAAAATTATAAATTTGAATGCTGTAAATGTAAAAAATCCAACTCAATGAGCTGGATTTTTATCAAATTAAAAATATGTTTTTCTATTACAATCCATATACAGACGCTTTGTCGAATTTCTCAACAAGCAAATAATAGACAACAGCTCTGTATTTTTTTCTTTCAGATTTTCCAATAGCCTCCATGACTTCATTTATTTTTTCATCTAAGTCAGGAGAATCAGCCAAGCCTAATTTTTTTATTAAAAAATTATTTTTTATTGTTTCTAGCTCTTTAGCATCTGATCCTGAAACAGTTTCTGCATCTATTTTATAAATAGATGGACCTAATCCTTTTGTCACAGCAGCTAATAATTCAGCATTTGAATCAAGATTCTTTTTATCCATAAACTGCTTGTACAAAGCTACTTTTTCGTCGAATTTACTCATGATTATTTATGTTTAATTAATTATTTTTCAATTAAAATGCTTTGATATTAACAAATATAAGAAAAATTACACTGTTTTTAACTATTAAAAAATCGAATTAAAAAAATTTATTTATGTCAATATGTCATATTATCTATAAAAAAAACATAAAACTGTCATTTTTAAACCAAAAAAGTGGTTGGCATACAGTTTGCCTATAAGGTAATGTAAAATTGAGTTAAAAATTAAATATTAATAAAGTTATGAGTAAAATTATAGGAATCGATTTAGGAACCACCAACTCGTGTGTTTCTGTCATGGAAGGAAACGAACCTGTTGTCATTCCAAATTCAGAAGGTAAAAGAACAACCCCATCAATTGTTGCCTTTGTTGAAGGTGGTGAAAGAAAAGTTGGGGATCCAGCAAAAAGACAAGCTGTTACAAATCCAACAAAAACTATTTATTCTATCAAACGTTTTATGGGAAATAAATTTTCTGAATCAAAAAAAGAATCAGAAAGAGTTCCATATAAAGTAGTAAAAGGTGATAATGACACACCAAGAGTTGAGATTGATGGGCGTTTATACACACCACAAGAAATTTCGGCAATGGTGTTGCAAAAAATGAAAAAAACTGCAGAAGACTATTTAGGATATGACGTTACTGAGGCTGTCATTACAGTTCCAGCATATTTTAATGACGCTCAAAGACAAGCTACCAAAGAAGCTGGAGAAATTGCAGGTTTGAAAGTTCGTAGAATTATTAACGAACCAACTGCTGCTGCATTGGCTTATGGATTAGACAAATCAAATGATGATAAAAAAATTGTGGTTTTCGACTTTGGTGGTGGAACTCATGACGTATCAATCCTTGAGTTAGGAGATGGTGTTTTTGAAGTGTTGGCTACTGATGGTGATACACATTTAGGTGGTGATGACGTAGATCAGAAAATTATTGATTGGTTGTCAGCTGAGTTCAAATCTGAGGAAGGAATGGATTTAACGAAAGATCCAATGGCTTTACAACGTTTGAAAGAAGCCGCTGAAAAAGCAAAAATCGAATTGTCAAGCACCTCATCAACTGAAATTAATTTGCCTTATATCACTGCAACTGCAAGTGGTCCAAAACACTTGGTAAGAACATTATCAAGAGCAAAATTTGAGCAATTGATTGATGATTTGGTAAAAAGAACCATTCAACCATGTGAAACTGCGTTGAAAAATGCAGGTTTATCAAAATCAGATATTGACGAAATTGTATTGGTTGGAGGTTCTACAAGAATTCCTGCTGTACAAGAAGCTGTTGAAAAATTCTTCGGAAAAACACCAAGCAAAGGTGTAAATCCTGATGAAGTAGTTGCTTTAGGAGCTGCCATTCAAGGGGGTGTTTTGACAGGTGATGTAAAAGACGTTTTGCTTTTAGACGTAACGCCTTTATCACTAGGAATTGAAACAATGGGGAATGTGTTTACCAAATTAATTGAAGCTAATACAACCATTCCAACAAAAAAATCTCAAGTGTTTTCAACGGCAGCTGACAATCAACCTTCTGTGGAAATTCATGTCTTACAGGGTGAAAGAGCCATGGCTGCTGATAATAAAACCATTGGACGTTTCCATTTAGATGGTATTCCGCCAGCTGGAAGAGGCGTTCCTCAAATTGAAGTAACTTTTGATATTGATGCAAACGGAATTATCAAAGTTTCTGCAACTGACAAAGCTTCAAACAAAACACAAGACATTCGTATTGAAGCCTCTTCTGGATTGAGTCAAGAAGATATTGAAAAAATGAAAAGAGAAGCTGAGGCAAATGCTGATTCTGATAAAAAAGCAAGAGAAACTGCTGAAAAAATCAACGGTGCTGATTCTATGATTTTTCAAACTCAAAAACAGTTGAAAGAGTTTGGCGACAAATTATCTGCTGATAAAAAAGCACCTATCGAAAGTGCATTGGAAGATTTGAAAAAAGCTTACGAAATGAAAGATTTGGCTCAGATTGATGCATCAATGGATAAAATTAATGAAGCGTGGAAAGTGGCTTCTGAAGAAATGTATGCTGCACAACAACCTGCAAATGGAGCTGGCGCGAACACCAATCAAGGACAACCAAATGCAAACCAAGGAGATAGCGTTGAAGACGTTGACTTCGAAGAAGTAAAATAATCATTTTAAAATTATTTTCAAAATAATAATTAAAATAGCCCAACACCTACAAGGTTACAAAAATCTTGTAGGTGTTTTTAGTTACCGTAAAATACGATTTTTAAACCCTTTAACGATAAAAATATACCAACAAGGTTTTAAAAACTTTACAAAATTTTAAGAAATTTGCAAAATCGTAACATAAAATCTGAAGCAACTAAAAAATCTATTTTTGAAGACCTACAATCATACCAACTTTTTTAAACACACTTTCTGTGAATTTCAACAAGTTCCCTTTTTTGAATTTCCAAAAAACGACTTCTTCAAAAGTAAATCAGATAGTTGTTATTTTTATTCAGATAAAGGAGTTTATCGCAAATCCAACCATTGGGGAAAAGTAGGTAATTGTCACTGGAAAATTCTTCCATTAGCAAATTATAAAAACCAACAAACCATCATTGGTTTTGCAACATGGCATCAATTTTTCACAATCAATTCATCTGAAAAAATATTTTTTATTTGGGTTGATTTTGAAAATAATACAGCCAATATTAAGGCTAAAGAAAAAAATTCCTCTGATGTTTTGTTAAATTTTTCTGATGCGCAAGAAAAGCTAAAAAAAATTCGTGATTTGCTGAAAATTGATGGTTGGACAAAGTATTTCAACCAAGATAAAAAAACATTGAAGAAGTCAATCATTCAAGAGTTTTTAAATTCTTCAAAAAAGTTACAACTTATAAAACAAGAATTCAAACTCTAAAATTTAACTTCATTCATAAATCTGGGAATTAATTAAGTTTCAATCATATTCACCATAAATTTAACAATTCTAAATACTAAAAAACAATTTTCTTCTCAATAAAATTCTTTCAATTATCCCTAAATTTGTTGGACTTAAATTTTAACAAATAAAAATGAAAAAAATCCTCAATTTTCTATATTCAACAAGATTAATGGCAGTTTTATTTATCCTATTTGCGTTTGCAATGGGCATTGCTACTTTTATAGAAAATGATTTTGGAACTCAGACTTCAAAAGCATTGGTTTATAATAGTTGGTGGTTTGAAGCAATCATGGTGTTTTTTATCATCAATTTCTTTGGAAATATTTTCAGATATCAATTGTATAAGAAAGAAAAATGGCCTGTTTTGATGTTTCATGGTGCCTTTATATTTATAATTCTTGGTGCAGCTGTGACAAGGTATATTGGTCATGAAGGAATTATGTTGATTAATGAAGGTGAAACAACAAATCGTTATTTATCAGAAAAAATCTACGTAAATCTTGTTGTTGACAATAATAAACTTCAAAAACCTGAGGTAAATAAACCCATTTTACTATCAGCATGGGGAAAAAATAGTTGGACTTATACTGATGATTTTCAAGGAAAAGAATATAAAATCAACTTAGTTGATTACATTCCTTGGGCAAAGAAAAAATTAGTTGAAAACGAAAAAGGTAAAGAACTGTTACTTTTTATTGAATCATCAAGTGGCAGCAGACACGAACATTATATTGAGGAAGGAACTATTCAAAACATTCACAATGTATTAGTAGGATACAATACGCCTAACAAAGAAGCAACTATCAATATTTTCAAAAGAAATGACTCTTTAAAAATTCTCACAAAATCTGAGGGAAATTTTCAAGTAATGGCCACTCAAAAAACTGGAAATGTTACTAGAGACAGTGTTCAAGATTTTAATTTGCGTGCACTTTATAATCTTTCAGGTTTTCCATTTGTTGTACCTCAATATCCAACAAAAGGAAGTATGCAAACTGTTCGTGGAGAAAAGAAAGATGAAAAAAAATCGGATGTGATTGTGTTGGATGTTTCAACAAAAGAGAAAACCCAAAGAATTGAACTTACTGGAGGAAAATTTAATAGTGATAATTTGCAACAATTTTCTATTGGAGAGTTGAACTTCAGAATGTGGTATGGTTCAAAAACCATGCAAACTCCTTTCAGTGTCAAACTAAATGATTTTCAATTAGAAAAATATCCTGGTTCCGAAAGCGCTGCTTCTTATGCAAGCGAAGTTACAGTAATTGACCCAAAAGAAACCTATGATTACCGAATTTTTATGAACCATATTCTTGACCATAAAGGGTATAAATTTTTCCAATCTAGTTATGATTTATCGGGCGAATTTGAGCAAACACATTTATCTGTAAACCACGATTTTTGGGGAACTTTCATCACTTATTTGGGATATTCACTACTCTACACAGGAATGATTACTATCTTTTTTGCAAAATATACACGTTTTGATAGCTTAAAAACCGCATTAAAAAATATTCGAAAAAAGAAACAATTAAGTGCATTTGTTGGATTTATGTTCTTGTCAACATTGGGTTTCAGTCAACAAGAAGCACATTCATTTCGAATTACTGACCAACAAATTGATTCTATTTTAAAAGCCAATATGGTTTCTTCAGAACATGCTGAAAGTTTCAATAAATTGATTATTCAAGATGCTGGTGGTCGTATGAAACCAGCACATACTTTTGCATCAGAATTGGTTCGAAAAGTAAGCCAAAATGAGGAATTACGTGGTATGAATCCTAGTCAAGTTTTGTTGTCAATTATCGAAAATCCAAGACTTTGGTATGAAGTCCCTGCGATTTACTTAGAAAAACAAAACTTTAAAATTCGTGAACAATTAGGCATTCCAGATACTACGAAATTTGCAAGATTGTCAGATTTTTTTACAGAAAGGGGTGATTATAAAATTCGTGAGCAAGTTGCGGATGCTCAAAAAAATAAAGTTCAAAATAAATTTGAGCAAGATCTCATCAAAATTGATAAAAGAGTTGGATTGTTGTATAGTGCGATTGGTGGGGGAATTTTAAAAATTTATCCAATTCCGAATGATGAAAATAACAAATGGGTTTCACAACCGGAAACTTTTGAGGAAAAAGGTTTTAAAGCTTCTGATTCAATATTTGTTCGCAAATCTTTGCCTTTATATATTCAATTGTTACAATCTGCAAAATCAACCAATGATTATTCAAAAGCAAATCAGATTTTAGACGGCATAAAAAAATATCAAAAACAATTTGGTTCGAAAATTTATCCATCAGATAAAAAAATAGAACTAGAAATTGCTTACAACAAATACAATATTTTTAAAAAGTTAGTCAAATATTATGGTTTGGCGAGTTTGCTATTAATCATATTTGTAATTGTTCAGATTTTTAATGAAAAAAAATGGGTTTCTTTTTTGGTAAAAGCACTGATTGGGTTGGTTATTTTTCTGTTTATTTCTCACACTTTAGGATTGGTCTCAAGATGGTATATCAGTGGAAATGCGCCTTGGAGTAATGCGTACGAATCTATTATTTATGTTGGTTGGGCAACCATGTTGTTTGGACTTTTCTTAGGAAGAAAATCATCATTAACAATTGCAGCCACTACTTTTGTTACGGCAATTATTTTATTTACAGCAAGTTTAAATTGGTTAGATCCAGAAATTGCAAACTTGCAACCCGTATTAAATTCTTGGTGGTTGATGGTGCATGTTTCCATCATTGTGGCGAGTTATGGCCCCTTAACTTTAGGAATGATATTGGGTGTTTTTGCGTTGTTTTTGATACTTTTCACTACTAAGAAAAACAAATTAAACATGGATATTCACATCAAAGAAATCACTATTATCAACGAAATGGCGATTACTGTGGGTGTGGTTATGCTTACGATTGGAAACTTTTTAGGGGGTATGTGGGCCAATGAAAGTTGGGGACGTTATTGGGGATGGGATCCAAAAGAAACTTGGGCATTGATTTCAATTATGGTATATGCTTTTGTTTTACACATGCGTTTGATTCCTGGTTTACGGGGTAGATACACGTTTAATTTGTGGACAGTAATTGCGTATAGTTCTATTATGATGACTTATTTTGGAGTAAATTTTTATCTTTCAGGATTGCACTCTTATGCAAGTGGTGATAAAGTAATTACACCAACATCAGTATATTATTCTGTGGGATTTGTGATGATATTAGGTATTTTCTCTTGGTTAAAATATCGAAAATATTATGGAAAGAAAAGTCAGTAGGTTTTAGACTATAGTCTCACGAATTTAAAGCTTAGAAACCTTTAAATATTTTAAGAATTAATAGTTAATGTAATTGCAAATTTTACGTTCCATTCAATAAGAAAATGTATTTTTGCGCTTTAATTTAAAAATAAAAAAAACCATGTTTCATAAAAATATAAAAGTAGCTTTAGCTGTTTTAATCACAATTTGGGCGATTTACGAATTCAGCCAAGTTCATATTATGAACGGAATTTCTATTCTTTTATTAGCTGGAATATTTGTACTTTTTTATTTTAAAAACGAATTTATTTTATTGGCTTTCTTGCAATTGCGTAAGCAAAACTTTGTTGGAGCACAAAAATGGTTGTCATACATTAAAAATCCTGAGGCTGCTTTGATTCAAAAGCAACAGGGGTATTTCAATTATTTACATGGAATTATGGTAAGTCAAACCAATATTTCTCAAGCTGAAAAATACTTTAAAACTGCAATTAAATTAGGCTTGTCAATGAATCATGATTTAGCATTGGCAAAATTACAGTTGGCAGGAATAGCATTGACAAAAAGACGTAAAAGAGAAGCCACATTGTTACTTGCCGAGGCAAAAAAACTTGACAAACAAGGTATTTTTAAAGAACAAATGCAACAAATAAAACAACAAATGAAAAAGATTTAATTTGCTGTTTTACAGTTAATTAATTTTTAAAATATTGCTTTTATTTTAATTTTGATAAGGTCAAATCTTGATTCATCTGCAAGATAAAAACTCCTTCATTTTCAAAAGAACCTTTGTTTTTAAAATCAAATTTGGTATCAACTCTGATAGAAGCACCTTCTTTGAAGGTCGTTGATAATTGTTTTCCTGAAGCCAATCTGATCAACATGTCATACGTGATATCAAACCCTTTTGTTGCGTAAAAAGATGGAATCGCATTGTTTTTAGATTGGTAAAGTTTGGTGAAAATTTTGGACGATTCCGAAGTTTCATCTACAAATTCCTCGCTTACATAGGTAAAACCAATCTTAGCCAATTTTCTGTTGTCAATTTTATCATAAACACTTCCTTTATTGTAGGCAAATACTTTCGTTTTTGTTTCACTAGGAAGGCTGATCAAACTGTTTATCGCATCAGAAACAATCACTTCATTATTTGTTGCAATAATGATCCAATTATTGGTATTGGGTCTTAAAATTTGTAAAAATCTGCTCTTTGCAATCACACCATTATTAGGAGTTAAAATAGTGATATTTGATTGCAAAATATCAGTATTCAAAGCATTTTTAATGCTATTACTCACTTCTGATTTGTCACTCACAATAATTACATTTCCTCGATCGAAATTGCTTTTTATGTAGCGCATTAATGCGTCTTTAAATATTTTTTTATCTGGTGACGCTGTGATAATATTCGGATTGTTAAACTCAGATTGATTGCTTGAATATACCGGAAAAACCACGGGAACATTCACCCTAGAGGCCAATAATTGTGCTTCTTCAGAATATAATGGGCCAATAATTAAATCGTTGTTATTAAGATTTTGTTGTAAAATGATATTTGAAATTCCATTGCTTTTTCTTCCTCCAGTATCATAAACATTAAAATCAATATCAACCCCTTTTTTTCTCAATGAATCTACCGCAAGTTCAGCACCCAAATAAAAGTCAGTAGCAATATTTACCAAAGTAGCATTTTTTTGAAAAATATCTCGTGGCGAAATAGAATCATAATTGTAAATATCACCTCTAAAAGGCAATAACAAAGATACTTTTAAAGATTTATTTGGATTGATAAAGTCATTATAAATCTCGCTATTAACAATACTCTCTTTTTGTATTTCTCTTATTTTTAAAACACTACCCTCTTTTAAGCCTTCTTTCAACTGCGGATTAAGAAACAATAATGCACCACTTGTCACCCCAAATCTTTTTTCTAAACTATAAAAAGTATCTCCTTTGAGTACTTCATAGACTTCGAAATTTTCTTGTAATTGTGCAATTAGTGTTGCTTTATCAATCGGGGTATTTTTTATGGGAGTAGTATCAATTTCTTCAATGACAACTCCGTTTTTGATTTGTTGATTTTTGAACAAATGATACTTGCTTTCAGGAACAACAATATAAGAATTTGGTTTTGGAGTTTCTGTAAAATCGGGGTTTAAACGCAATAAATCTTTCGGATTCATATTCAATTTTTCAGCAATACTACTCATAGTTTCACCGCTTTTCACTCGATATTGAAGGTATCTTTTTTGTTGACCGCAAGAAACAGTGAACGTTAAAATTCCAATAATTACCAATAATTTTATATATTTCATATTTTCTATTCCCATTCTATAGTTGCTGGTGGTTTTGAACTGATATCGTACACCACTCTATTCACACCTTTTACTTGATTTATAATATTATTTGATATTTTTTGTAAAAATTTATAGGGCAAATCTACCCAATCTGCTGTCATTCCATCGGTACTTTCAACAGCTCTCAACGCAACTACTTTTTCATAAGTACGTTCATCACCCATTACTCCTACTGAATTGACAGGTAACAAAATAGCCCCTGCTTGCCACACTTTGTCATACAATCCATCTTCTTTCAAACCGTTGATAAATATGGCATCTACCTCTTGTAAAACGCGCACTTTTTCGGCAGTAATATCTCCCAAAATTCGAATTGCCAATCCTGGTCCAGGAAATGGATGACGACCCAACAATTCTGAATCAATGCCCAAAGTTACCCCTACTCTTCGCACTTCATCTTTAAAAATCATTCGCAAAGGCTCTACGATTTTCAACTTCATAAAATCAGGCAATCCTCCCACATTATGATGACTTTTGATGGTTGCTGATGGCCCTCCATTTACAGAAACCGATTCAATAACATCGGGATAAATAGTGCCTTGTGCCAACCATTTTACATCACTAATATGATGCGCTTCATCATCAAAAACATCTATAAACGTATTTCCAATGGCTTTTCTTTTGGCTTCTGGATCATTTAACCCTGCTAATTTATTTAAAAAACGTTGTGAAGCATCCACTCCTTTTACGTTTAATCCCATTCCTTCATATTGTGCCAATACACTTTCAAACTCATTTTTACGCAACAAACCGTTGTTTACAAAAATACAATAGAGATTTTTTCCAATAGCTTTGTGCAATAAAACAGCCGCAACTGTTGAATCTACACCTCCAGAAAGTCCTAAAACCACTTTGTCATTTCCTACTTTTTTCTGAAGCATTTGAACAGTGCTTTCTACAAAAGAATCTGGCGTCCACGTTTGAGCAACTCCTGCAATATTTACCAAAAAGTTTGCCAACAATTGTTTACCATCTGTGGAATGATAAACTTCTGGATGAAATTGAATCGCAAAGGTTTGTTCACCTGAAATTTTAAAAGCGGCATTTGCAACATCTTTGGTACTAGCTAACAAGACTGCATTGGTTGGTAAATCAATAATAGTATCAGAATGACTCATCCAAACTTGGCTGCCTAAGGAAATATTTTGAAAGAAAACTTCGTCATTTTTTATGAAAGATAAATTAGCTCTTCCATATTCTCTAGTATTGGAAGGCGCTACTTTTCCTCCGGAAAAATGAGCTAAGTATTGCGCTCCATAACACACAGCCAACATTGGTTTTTTGCCTCTAATGGATGACAAATCAGGATGTAAAACCGTATTTCCTCTTACCGAATTTGGACTTCCTGATAAAATAACTGCTTTGAAATTTTCTAAGTTTTCAGGTAAATGATTGAAAGGATGAATTTCACAATAAATGTTTAATTCTCTTACTCTTCGTGCAATTAACTGGGTGTATTGCGAACCGAAATCTAAAATAAGTACGTTTTGTTGCTGCATGTGCAAAAATACTATTTCAGTTGAAATTTCAACAGTGATTTTGATTTTTTTAGACAGAAATATCGAGAAATAATTTGATTTTTATCAATCAGAATTTTGATGTGCTGGAATATTTATGAAATAGCGCTTTTATTCTATAACCGCAAAGGTCGCAAAGGTATTTCGCAAAGGTCGCAGCGTTATTTTTAAAATACTCTTTGCGTCCTTTGCGTGTTACTTTGTGTCTTTACGGTTAATATTTATAACAAAAAGTTAAGCGCATTTTAAAAAATCTCTACAAGATTTTATGGAATAATCGTCAATATTTATAAACAATCGCATTGATATTCATTCCTGCTCCAACAGAAGCTAGGATAATGATATCCCCTTTTTGAATTTCTTGATTGGGAATCAACCCTTTGATTACCAAATCCAATAAAGTGGGCACTGTCGCTACAGAACTATTTCCAAGTGTGTGAATACTCATGGGCATAATGTCTTCTGGAGCATTTTTTTTATACAACCTATAAAAACGTTTGATGATGGCTTCATCCATTTTTTCATTGGCTTGATGTATGAATATTTTCTTCACATCATCAATCTCAACCCCACTTTTATCCAAGGCTGCTTTCATTGCCAAAGGAACATTTGACAAGGCAAACTCATATATTTTACGACCAAACATTTTGATATATCGTGTTTCATTTACTTCTTTTTTGTTAAATGATTTTCCAAAAAATAAATAATAGGCTTCTTCTTTGGCAAATGTTTGATTGGCAAAACTCAATATGCCTGAAGAATTTTCAGTAGTTTCTTCTACAATACAAGCACCTGCTCCATCACTATAAATCATGGAATCTCTGTCATATTTATCTACCACTCTTGATAAGGTTTCCGCGCCAATTACCAGACATTTTTTGGCAATCCCAGCTTTGATGAAAGCTTGGGCTTGAATCACTCCTTGAATCCAACCTGGACAACCAAAAAGAATGTCATAGGCTACGCAATTCGGATTTTCAATCCCTAATTTATACTTGACTCTGGTTGCCAAACTGGGTAAAATATCACTTTGACAACTGTCTTTTTTTACATCTCCAAAATTGTGCGCCAAAATGATATAATCCAATTCTTCTGGATTGATTTTGGCATCTTTGATCGCATTTTGAGCTGCAAAAAAAGCCAAGTCAGAAGAAGTAAATTCATCCTCTGCATAACGTCTTTCTTCAATGCCTGTAATTCCTTTGAATTTTTCAATAATTTCTGAGTTTTCAGAAACAAAATCCGAACCATCTGCATTCAAAAATTCTTCATTTAAAAAATCTGAATTTAGTTTTTTATTTGAAGGAATGTATGCTCCTAATCCTGTAATTTTTGAATGTATCATTCTTTGTAAAATGTTTTTATAAAGGTATAAAGAAAATAAAAATGAGTTATTTTTCAAACAAAAAACTTCCGAAATTCAAATCGATTTTTCAAAACGCTCCTTAAATGATTTTAATTAATAACAGTTCATTTTTAGTTGCATTACTGTGGCAATAGACAAGGCTCTGTTTTTCATTGTAGTCGCATTGAGTCCAAAAAAATAAGTGTCAATTGTTGTTAAAAAATACGATGTCCAAATGCTAAAATGTTCTTTTTGAAACGCCATCATCGCACTTTTTGTAAGGTGTTTTTGCATCACATTTTCACGATACAAAAGTGTGTCAAACAAAATATCATTCCAAAAATTAGCAATCACTTGAATGTGTTTTTCTAAATGATTGTGTTGTACAATTTCTTCAAAAAAGGGTGCCATTTTTTTATCAATCAACAATTTGTCATAAAATTTTGTGATGATAAAGTGAATGTCTTCAAAAGATGAAATATCAGGTTTCATCTATAAGTAAGAATTATCGAAAGAAAAAGGGAGCAATGCGTTCAATGAAGAAACTTTCACGATTTCGCCAACTTCACCCATAAATAGAATTTCAAAAGGTCTTTTTTGTTTGATTTCATACTCTGACAAAGACTGTCTGCAAGCGCCACAAGGTCCCACAGGTTTATCAACCAAACTATTGGAGGATTTTGCAGAGATGGCTAACTTTAAGATTTTCACGTCTGGAAATTCTGAGCCTGCTCTCCAAATTGCCACTCTTTCAGCACACATTCCTGAAGGATATGCCGCATTTTCTTGGTTATTCCCAAGGATTATTTCTTCGTTTTCAAGTAATAATGCAGCACCTACACTAAATTTTGAGTAAGGCGCATAGGCTTTTTCTCTTGCCAAAATAGCCTGTTCCATCAGCATGCTGTCCTCAGTTGATAATTCAGAAAGGTCTTTAAAAACAATAGCTGATGTTGAAATTTCAATTTTTCTCATAAAATAAATTGTCAAAAAAAGCAGTCATTGAGACTGCTTTGATGTTTTAAAGATAGGAAAAAATAATTAGTTTTAATAATTATCAAAGATTTCGCCCAAATCAAACGACAATGAAAAACGCAACGAGTTTTCTAATGGATTATTTACATCTGAAGCGTTTATCAAATATGACAAATCGATATTCAAAGCATTGGTTCTAAATCCAGCTCCTAGCGTAAAATATTGTCTATTTCCTTTTTCTTGACTTTCGTGAAAATAGCCTGTTCTTAATGCAAATGCATTGTTGTATAAATATTCTGCACCAACTGCATACGTAAATTCTTTAATTTCTTCACTGAAACCACCTGGAGCGTCTCCAAACGAACCAAAAATTCCTTGAATCCAGCCAGTTTCATCACTTAAATCAGTTCCATCAGGCTGAGGTTGTGGTGTTGGAACCAATAGTTTTGTAAACTCTATATTGGTTGAAATGATGTTATAATCATCTAATATAAAATCAAATCCACCACCAAATTTTAAATTTGTAGGAATAAAATCTTCCACACCTGGCGAGTATGAAACTTTAGGACCAATATTCGCAATGTTGAAACCCAATCTGTAACGTCCGTTAAAACTTCCATAGTTTTCTTCAAAAGATTGATAATATCCAGAAATATCTACGGCAAAAGAGTTGATTGGCTGTAAGGTATTTCCAGCAGTTCCGTTGAAAGCGAGGTTTGATCGGATGTATTTTAAACCCACACCCATTGAAAATGTTTCGCTTAATTTTAGTGAATACGCCCCAGTTACAGCCAATTCATTAGGATTGATGCTCCCGTTAGCATTTCCTGAATTGTCTGTCAAATCAATCTGACCTAAAGAAAAGTATTTAAAATCTGCTCCCCAAGCTGCATTTTCGCTAAATCTGTTGATGTAGGCACCACTTCCTACAAAAATATCATCGGTTAAATTTCGCAACCAAGGCGAATAAGTTAACCCTGTTTTTATTTGTCTGTCACTGAAAGACATTTTCGCAGCGTTGTGAAATAATGACCAAGCATCTGCAGAAGTTGCTACTCCCATATCACCCATACCACCTGCTCTTGCGTCTGGCACTATCAACAAGAAAGGCATTGCTGTGGTAATTCCACCAATATTGTCTGTATTTATTGTTGTTTGCGCGGTTACTTTTCCCACTAAAATTGCACAAAGTGCCAAACATATTCCTAATTTTTTCATGTTTTATTTTTTGTTAATTGAGCAAATATCTTATTTTTATTGAAGAATTACTAATTTTTCGTATTTCTCTGACACTAAATTATTCATTGTTGAACGTACTTTGAGTTTATATACATACACTCCTTTCCCTATTTTATTTCCAAAATCATCCAATCCATTCCACACAATACTTCGTGATAAGTTGCCTGTTGTTTGCACATTTTGGTTGATAGTTTTTATCAATTTTCCCGATACCGTAAACACTTGCACTTGCACTTCCAAAGGTTCATTTGGCTTGTTATGATTGAACCAAAACTCGGTATAATTCACAAACGGATTTGGATAATTCAATACATTTTCGAGGTTTAGAATCGCATCACTTACTACCACGAAATTCAACGTCGTTTGAGAAGAATTATTGTACGTATCCCACGCTTTTAATTGCAAGGTATGAGGCCCAACTTCCAAATCTCTTAGTTTATACGTGACTTTTCCTTTGGTAAAATCATTTAATTCTGATTGATAAAAATCGTTCAAAATAATTGGATTGGACGTATCTCCATCCAAAATTGCGACAATATCATGGTCTACCGCTGTGATGGAAGTGTTAATACCACTTTCATCCGAAAGAACAGCAATCAAGTTTGGAGAGACATTCGTATTGCCTCCATCAATAAACGATTCGTCGTTCATAAAAAGCATTATTTCAGGACCTATATTGTCTTCAGGAGCATTTTGATTGATGCCACCAATCACAATATCGTTGTTAAAACCACCTTTGTCAGTTGCACCATCATCTGCATAAAAACTTAGTTTTCCTTTGCCAAAGGCTAGTCTTATGTCTTTTGGTACGATAAATTCAAAACTAAATCTACCATCTTTTACAAGTGATTTTCCTCTAAACAACTTGCTATCTTGAGAATCAAAAGTCATTTTGATGTCAAATCCATCATTGTCAAGCGTTGTTTTGTCAAGAGATTTATCAAAAATAGTAGTGGCTAAAGTTCCATTAAAATTGTTGAGAATCGTATTTGTATTGTCAGTAACGATTCCTTCAAATTTTATTTTAGACAATGCTTTGATGGTATCTAAAGATTGCGTAATATCGATATCGTTCATTTTGGTAATGCGGATATTGGGTTTTGGTACCGCCAATTTCTTTGCAGGATCGCCAAAAGAGTAAATAAAGAACTTTTGCGAACTTGAAAATTGATTTTTTGCAGTCATTAATCCCTCTGAAATACTCAAATCCTCGTTATTGAAACCCATCAAAATACGGATCAAAATTTCATTAAATTGTTGTCCTACGAAAATAAAAACCTCTCTTGTGGTAGTAATCATGTTGGCTGCACCTCCAGTGCTGCTTTTAAAAAGGATTTCACCAGCCGTAATTCTGTTTGGATTGTCAAATCGTGAGAAATCGCAAGTCACAGTGATAAACAATGGCAACGTATTTTCGTTATTAAACGATTGAATTTGAGGAACATCCAAAATTCTTTCAGAAGCGAAGCCATCTTCACCTCCATGGCCAAAATAATCAAATACCAAGGTTCCTTTTTCGATAGCATTTGTAATGGCTTTATTTACCTCAGGATAGCGTTCACCACCAGCAATATTTTGTTGTACATACGCATCTAAATAGATTTTGTTGACATTAAAAACAGGTTGGTTTGTTTTGATATCATCTGAAATTTTTTCGACTCCCTTTTGCAACACTTCTTCTCCTGCTTCATCAATATCATCCGCCAATAAAGTGATGGTATTTCGCCAATCGCCCAAAGCATTTTTACTATAATAAGACAAAATTTTATCTACAACTGTGGTAGCTTCATCCAACGTAGAAACAGGAATTCTGCTAGATGCCACATCAATAGAATGGGACACTGACATGTTTCCTTCATTGGCATCCAACATGACATAAAAATCGTCAGTTACATAAGAATTTGCCAAATTAAAACTGTCAAAAGCCAATTTTACAGGCACTACATTGTTGTTTGAAGGAATTCTGTCTTTATAATCATAAGAACCATCTCCAAAAAAACATACATATTTGAGTTTTTTATCGGAATTTGAATTGTAAATATGTTTGATAAAATCACGAATACCCGTAATGTCTTTTGAACCAGAGGCAAACTCATTATAAATTTGGTCTAAAAGAACCACTTTTGTGGTCAAATTTGAGTTGGCTTGATGATAATCTGCCAATCTTTGCGCTTGACCAGATAGGGTTGAATTTGTGATTACCAAATAATTAATATCCCTTAAACCATGTAAATTTTGATTGGTAACTCTTTGATTTTGAATTCTTGTAGGAGTATAAAAATCTGAGGTTGACAACACTATATATTCCTTTAAACTTCCTGTACGGTCTTTAAAAACGAAATTGGTTCCTGAAGTTTCATTCGTAATCATTTCAGGAGAAATTGGATTGGAAACATCCCAAATTTGAAAAGCAGCATTGCCGTTTTCAATTTGGTATTCCACTGTTCCTGAGGCATTTGCTTGTTCAAAACTTCGAAAACCAAACTGAAAATCACTAAAACGCAACTGTTTTTTTCCACTAACCTCAATATAATCTAAAAATGCATTTGCTGATGGATTTCCATTATTATTATAGGTGATGGAAAAATTGATTTTCTCAGAAGAATTTATAATGTTTGCAGAACCTTCAGTTGCAAAAGCTTTGTTCAAAGAGGATGGATTTATTGGAGGATAACTGACTAAAAAAGTATCTTGATTGTTGACTTTTACTTCCATCGTAGAAGAGACTACAGAATTTGAAACACCTCTCATTTTGATGTTCAACATTGAATTTGGTACTGCGTCCTTAAAAGGAATGGTAAATGTTTGGGTATTTTCGATATTAAAATCTGTTGTAAAAAACCATTGCATTCCTGCTGCAAATAAATTCCGTTCGTCCTTTTCGAAAAACGTAAAGTCATCAAAAACAGTTATTTGACTAGAAGCTGTTGAGGTAACTGGTGTTTTTGAAGTTATTCGTTTTCCATCAATAGTATTCACCGTGATGAAATAATAGGCTTTGTCAGAAAATGGATTTTGTCTGTGAGTTGCTGTACTTTTTGTGGCATTTATTTTCCAATCATGAGGTCCTTTGGCATAAAACAAAATAAAGTCGTTGGTATCAAACGAATTGTCACTTTCTCCAGCAATAAAAATGGCATTTTCCTGCAAATCATCATATCGAAAATCACTATTGTTCTCTGCTAATAACGCACCACCATTTCCATAAATATGAATTTTCTTCGGATTCAATCCGTTCGTTGAAATGCCTAATTGTTGTAAAAAGGAGCGATCAATTCTAAAAACGCCTGTGGTATCGACTTCAAACTTGAACCAATTTCCCTCAGTCAAGACGCTATTATTGCCTTGCGAGAAAGAGATTTCTGCAAGCACAAGACCTATAAAAAGTAATAAATGCTTTTTCATGTATCAGTATTCAAATAACGCAAATTAAAGCCACATATTTTACAGAAAACAAAGATAACTTATACTAAACAACAAAAGAAATCGTTTTTAAAATCAAATGAAAAGAATGATGCGTTAAATTAATCAAATAACTTGTTAGAAATGTATTTTATTGTAAATTGCATCACTATTTAAAAAACCTATAAATATTAAATTAGGAAATGAAAAACACCTTAAAAATTAGTCTTATACTTGTTTTCGCACTATTGATTTCAAATTGTAAGAGGTCAACAAACAATACATCTAGCCTCACAGGTTTGTCATTTAACGACCCAAAAAACGGGAATTACGTAAGAGGTAATGTAAACAATCAAAAACCACCTTTGGGAATGGTTGCCGTTGAAGGAGGTTCGTTCACAATGGGACAAGTGCAAGATGATGTGATGTTTGATTGGAATACTACTCCAAGGAAATTGCATGTTCGTTCATTTTTTATGGATGAAGCTGAAGTAACAAATTCAGAATATTTTTTATATGTACAATATATGAAAGATGTCTTCCCTCCTTCAGAGGAAAATTATCGCAATATTTACAGTTCCGTATTGCCAGATACATTGGTATGGAGAAAAAGTTTGGGAAATACTGATATCTTATCAGAAAACTATTTTCGTCATCCAGCCTATGCTGATTATCCAGTTGTGGGTGTAAGTTGGTTGCAAGCCAATGAATATTGTAAATGGAGAACCAATGTTGTGAATTTAAAAACCTTGATTGATAAAGGCTATGTGAAAAATATATTTGAAATAGATTCTGTAAGCAACTTTTTTGATACTGATGTTTTTTTAGCTGATGATTCTAAACTTTTCAATGGAGATTCAACCATCTATAAAAGAGGGATTCCAAATAGAGTTGTTCGTAAAAGAGGAGATCCAAGACCCAATAGAGATGAATTTCAAGGAAGAAAAATATCGCAAGCAGATGGTATTTTAACACAACGTTTCCGATTACCAACCGAAGCTGAATGGGAATTTGCCGCCAAAGCAAATATTGAAAACAGAGAATACAACAACATCCGTGGCCGTAAAAAATATGCATGGGATGGCAAATATACACGCTCATCAGAAAAACGTTATAGAGGTGATCAATTGGCAAACTTCAAACAAGGAAATGGTGAATATAGTGGCTTATCAGGTTGGAGTTCAGATGGGTCTGATATTCCAAACAAGATAAAATCATATCCGCCAAATGCCTTTGGACTGTATGATATGTCAGGAAACGTTGCAGAATGGGTGGCAGATGTTTACAGACCGATTATTGACAATGAAGCAAATGATTTCAACTATTTTAGAGGTAATATTTTTACCAAAAAATTGATTGATGCCAAAGGAAATTTGGTGTATGCTGCTGATGGTCAGTATGCAAAAGTAGATTATGATACGCTACCAAATGGAAAAATTATCCCAAAAGAATTGCCTGGAACTATCAAATATATTCCAATCACCAAAGACGATGCTGTCATGAGAAGAAACTTTTCAATTGCTGACAATTCAAATATTGGCGATGGCGACTTGAATTCTTCTCGTTTTTTCAATGCTAATGAAGATGAATATAGTTCAAAACCAAGTATGTATAACTCTCCGAAATCACCTATAATGATGAGAGATTCTATCACTGGTAAAGATATTTTGGTAAATGATGCTAAGAAAAGAACCACTTTGATTAGTGACAATACTAGAGTGTATAAAGGCGGTTCGTGGTCTGATAGAGAATACTGGCTAGATCCTGCACAAAGAAGGTATTTGCCAGAATATATGGCAACCAATTATATAGGATTTCGATGCGTTTCGGACAAGTTGGGTCCTATGTCAACTCAAAAGAAATCTGCAAGAAATCCAAGCAGATAATATTATATTACTTACTACTAAAACCTCATTGTACGAACTATAATGAGGTTTTTTCATATCAATTCACTATGAAAATCAACGAACTTTACGAGCTTTATAAAACACACTATTTAGTTGCAACAGATACTAGAAATATTCCAGCAAATGCAGTGTTTTTTGCTTTAAAAGGAGAAAATTTCAATGGAAATTCCTTTGCTGAAAAAGCCTTGGAATTAGGAGCTAGTTATGCTATTGTTGATGAAAAAATGTACCAAACCAATGAACGAATTTTATTGGTAAAAAATGTGTTGCAAACCCTACAACAACTTGCTAATTATCACCGAAAACAACTACAACTTCCTATCATTGGACTTACAGGAAGCAATGGAAAAACCACCACCAAAGAGTTGATTCATGCTGTTATCCAAGAAAAATACAAAACAGTAGCTACCAAAGGAAACCTCAACAATCATATTGGCGTGCCATTGACATTGCTTTCAATGACACCCGAAACTGAAATTGGAATTGTAGAAATGGGTGCCAATCATCTACAAGAAATTGCTTTTTTATGTTCGATTTGTGAACCTGATTTTGGCTATATCACCAATTTTGGCAAAGCACATTTAGAAGGATTTGGAGGAGTTGAGGGCGTGATTACAGGGAAAAGCGAACTCTATGACTTTTTAAAAAAGCATCAAAAGATTGCTTTCGTCAATCCTTCTGATGGTATTCAGATGGAAAAAAGTTCCACTATTTCAAGAGTTTTGTTTGATACCTCCAAACTCACATACTTAGAAGTCAATCCTTTTGTAAAACTTTCGTTTGAAAATAGTTTCATTCAAACTCAATTGATTGGCGCTTATAATTTTCCAAACATTGCAGCTGCCATTACAATTGGCACCTATTTTGGTGTTTCAAAAGTGGCAATCAAAAAAGCCATTGAAAGTTATGTGCCTCAAAAAAATCGCTCTCAAATTCTAAAAACTATTCATAACCAGTTGCTTTTGGATGCGTATAATGCCAATCCTAGTAGTATGAAAGCAGCGTTAGAAAATTTTGCTTCTTTGACAGATTCTTCTAAAACCCTTATTTTAGGAGACATGTTTGAATTGGGTGATGAAAGTGCACATGAACACCAGTTTATTGCTGATGTAACCATACGTTTAAAATTTGAACATGTTTTTTTGGTGGGTAAAAACTTCTATCAAACGAAATCTACGCATCCTCAATTTATGGATTACGAAAGTTTTGAAAAATACCTTTCTGAGCATCCTTTACGAGGACAAACCATTCTTATCAAAGGTTCAAGAGGCATGAGATTGGAGCGTGTTGTTGAGTGGCTGTAAGGTTGAATTGGTTAACGAGTTAATTGGTTAATTGGTTAAATCCCAAACCCCTAAACAATAAAACCCCTACTGAATATTATTTCGATGATACTCTAACAAGTTGTCAATAGGTCTTTGTATGACATCTGTTATTGTCAAATGATTTCTTTGCGCAACTTTTTCTAATAAATCTCTAAAGTAAAAAGCAATAGACCCTATAAAATAAAGAGGGGTTTCTATACCTTTCTCAAAAGGCAATACTCTGTATTTAAAAAATTCTTGAAATCCTTTTTTGATGATTCGTTTGATGTATTTATCATCTTTAAATGCAAACATAAATTGTGCAAATGTTGCCAAATACATATTTGGATTTTGCTCTCTGTACAAATTTTTCTTGACGAAGTCTGCATCTAAATTAAATTCAGCTTCAAATTTTGTTGCAATTCTTTTTGGCATTTTATCATAAAAATATTCCTTTAATAGTATTTTACCAAAATGATTTCCACTAGCCTCATCCATCACAATATATCCTAAAGAAACAGTTTTCATGTGAAGGTTTTCCCCATCAAAATAACAACTATTTGAACCCGTTCCTAAAATACAAACGATGGCAGGTTCTTTACCAGAAGCTGCATACACTGCTGCTAACATATCCTCTGCAACAAATACTTTTGCATTGATAAAAATAGATTCAAGAACATCTTGTAAGATTTTTATAGCTGCTGGAGTTCCACAGCCCGCTCCATAAAAATAAATTTCTTCAACATCGTCTTTGACATTGATTAATTGAAACATGTGTATGATTCGATCCGTTAACTCTTTGGTGGAATTTACTTCAGGATTCAAACCCAAGGTTCTTACTCTGAATTCTTCTTTTTTATCTTTATTAATAGCAATCCAATCTGCTTTTGTTGAACCACCGTCAGCAATTAAAATCATATATGTTAATTTTTTCCAAATATATTATAAGAATTTAGGATGTGCAATAGTTTTTGGGTTTTAGTTGAAGGTGGTTGGTTTGAGGTTTCTGTTGATTCTGTTGTTAAGGGGGTTAGAGGTTAATTGGTTATTTGTTAAAGTTAGTTTTGTTTAGTATTATTACTTTTTAGTTCGTCATTCCGACGTTAAGAGGAATCTTAAGTCCGAATTTTGACTTTTGGCTTTCGCCTTTTGACTTTTGACTTTCGACCTTTGCCACTATAAAATTCCTCATTTCTTTTCTCAAATCTCAAAACTAATTTCAATAATCATCTTAAAAAGTGTAATTTTGTTTAAAATCAAAAAAGTATGCTTTTCTTTAAGAAAAAAGAGATTCCTTTGATGGAATTTTTCCCAAAGGAAATGGTGGATATTCACTCACATTTGCTTCCTGGCATTGATGATGGTGCTAAAGATCTTGAAGCCACCGTAGCCTTGATTCGTAAAATGGCTTCTTTTGGAATTACTAATTTTATCACTACCCCTCATGTTTTAGGAGATTTATATCCTAATACTCCTGAAATTATTCAAAAGAAACTGCAATTAGTGCAAGATGCTCTGGGTAATACCGATTTGTCACACATTCGTCTGAAAGCTGCTGCTGAATATATGTTGGATGAACAATTTGCTGTTTTTTTAGAAAAGGGAAACTTACTGACCTTGAAAGACAATTTAATCTTAGTAGAAATGTCCTATTTTAGCCCCCCTTTGAACCTGTATGCCCTTCTTTTTGAAATTCAATTGAAGGGGTATAAACCCGTATTGGCACATCCTGAGCGTTATTTTACCTACCACAACAACCCTAGGGAATTTCAAAAACTAAAAAGAGCGGGTTGTTTGTTTCAGTTGAATTTACTTTCTCTCACACCTCATTATGGCAAACCTGTTGAAAAAACAGCCCAACTTTTATTAAAAGAGGGCATGTATGATTTTGTAGGCACAGACACGCATCATCAACAGCATTTGGACTTGCTTCAGAAAATCAGTACGAAGGAAAATTTAAAATTGTTGGAGGGCCTTCTACAGGAAAATGTTAGGGTTTTTGGGGGTTAGGTAACGGTTCTCGATACACCTTTGCTACGCTACGGCACTCGAACTGACAGACATGGTTTCAACTTATACTTTATAGGTAGTTATTAAAATTAACGAATGTCAGTTCGAGTTTGGTTTCGAAGCATGAGAAACCAAGTATCGACTTCTCGATACAATTCCTCCAAAAAAGACGGAATCACTCGAGGTGACAGACTTAGGATTAGCGATTAGGGTTTAATTGGTTATTTGGTTAATTGATATATTGCTACATTGATTCATTGGTAAATTGTTTAAGGGTTTCTATTGTTTCTATTGTTCATTCACGCTGTTCCTTGGCTATGAGATAAAAAAATCTCCCTAATCCGAGGAAAAGGGAGACTTTGGTGTGAAATATTGGGTGTATTTACGCATACACCTTTTTACTTCACTGGATTCTCAAATAATTTAACTCACTTTGATGAGTTGTAAAACATTGAATGCCCCATTGTTCAAAGAGTATTTCACTCCGTTGATTTCCTGTAGAAAGACAATTTTCAAGGCAATCATCTCTGTACCCATTCCTGTAGCAGGTGCTGTGAACACCAAGCTAAGATTGGTCATCGGGTCATTGGCAGCTAGCTCTACTACATTGCTTCGAACTATTTGCTTTTGCGCCTCTGTGAAATTCAAATTGGCATGAAAAGCACTGATGTTGCAATGTGTTGCTCCCTGAAATTTACCCAACATCAAACTAGGTGTTACCTCAACAATACTTACCTCTTTTGTAGTGTCGTCAATCAGAATATCTGAATCTAACACCGTTTCTAAAGCGGCTTGGGTATTGAAATTAAACCCTTGCAATAGTGCTTTCGCTCCTGCTGTTTCTAACGCAATTCCAATTTTACGCTCTCCCCTAGCGGAGATTACATCTTGTTTGATTGCTTTGAACAATGCACTGGTCAATCTGTAGGTTACCGAATTGTCTTTGACGTCGGCTCTATGTGTTGCCCACGCAGTTCGGAAAAACTTATTAGCCTTTGCCACTTCCGTAAACTCAGCGTTATTTTCGCGAGTTCTTGCAAATGCTGGATCGTTTTTCAATCTTCCACTTTCGATGCCTCCTTTGGTTTTTACCCAATATTTACCATCCTTTTTGTAGAAGGTCATCCCATCTAGGGTGCCTTCAATTTTCAATAATGACTTTAATTTTGCCATTTTTTTAAAAAATTTAATTGTTTATAAATATTATTAGTAATGAGTGCTTTTTCGTTTTGAATCTCTGCAGCGATTCGTCGTGAAATAGGCTTGTCGCTCATTACTTAGGCAAAGGTATTTTATCGATTTTTTGAGAATCATAAGTTTTAACAACTCTTATAATAAACTGTAAAAAGTTGTATATTTTTTCTAATAAGTAACTACTAATACCCATAAGTAACTTTATTTACTTGCATCTCTCCTTTTTTTTATTGCTTTTAGATGTGGGCTTTCTATGGGCTTAAAGTGGGCTTAGCGTAGGCTTCTTATGGTAGCCCATTTCATCTTGAGTTTTCATAAAGTGAATCTTATTTTCTATATCACACAGAACCTTTTGTGCATTTTGATAAAATTCGTACCTACAAGTGGATTTTTTGAATAAAATGAGAAAAGATATTATACTATAGGTATGATTTTAAATGCGAAGTTCGTTCTCGATACAACTTTTCGTGGCTCAAAATTACACGAACTGTCAGAAAACCTATTTTTCACTCTCAAAATGTACAACGGGTTTATAGAGAAGTAGTTTTAAATAAATCGTATTGGCGAAATTTTTAAGATTTACAATGCGATGATCCTGCTCAACTTCATTTTTAAAGTGCTCTCAATATTTTATTTAAAAAATAATCTGATAAAGTTAAATTCTATTAACCCATTATTCATAAGGGTTTTAAACATTTTAAGTTCCTGAAACTTATTTTTTTTCTCTCTTAAAAAGGGTGTTTTTTTTATGTCCTATTTTAAAATTTAGGAGGTTTTTACATTGCGTTCGAATTTAGTACTAGAAACCAAAACGATATTTTTTTAAAACAGCTATAAAAATGAAACGATTTTATAAACACTATAAAATAACTATTTGTAAAACACAATTCTGGGCAGATTTTAAGATGAGTAAAGACCCAAATTACATGTCTTATTTTTTTTTAATCCCGTCTATACATTTGTCCTTTAGTTATGAAAAAAGAGGCCAAAGCCCATTTATTTAAAAACAATTAATTCATCACAGCTATGCTACTTTTTGAAAATACAATCGTAACAGCTCATCAATTAAGTATTTTTTTGAATTGTCACGAAAAAACTGCAAGAAAATATTATCGCATCATATTAAAACACGTCGGAAAATCTAGCAAGGCCCTTCTAGTATTAGAAGATTTGAGCGACTATTATGAAATACCATTAAAACACTTTAAAGAATTTAAAACACATAAATAAAATGAAAAAAGCACCAAAACCAAGTCTTTACAAAAGAATTAATTCAAAAGATTTGGCAACCTTTTACGAAGTTAGTTATCAAACTGGCAATAAAAAATTTAATATGATTGCTACTGAAAGCACTAATAAGAAACGAATTTTATATATCAATGATTTGATAAAATTTGAAGGAATAGATAAAGAGGAAGTGGGAACATTTTTAAAAGAATTTTATAAAAAAGTGTATGGGTTTGAATACTGAAGTTTATCCTTTTTATTTTATAGGATATTTGATTTACGAGGGTCAATATTTAAAATTCATAAAGTACACCTAAAAACTTTTTAGTATTGATAAGATCCGTTTGAGTAAGGAGAGGTATTTTAGGATTTTATTTCACTTTTAGGTTTTCATCCTCAACTTAGCCTGTCTCTATATTTGTTGGGATTTCAGCGACTAAATTATCAAAATCGTTTTAGAAATTTAGAATGATGCTAATGATGGAGTTTGAAGTTACGGATTGCTTCAGTCGTGCCTGCTTCGCAATGACGGATTGAAATTACGGATTGCTTTAGTCGTGCCTCCTTCGCAATGACTTGTTAAGAGTAACTACAATTGGTTTGTATTTATGACGTCTTTGCGAGGACGATAGGACGAAGCAATCTGTTTATTGAAATTTACTTTATTTTTAGAGTGAGGGTGGCTTAATTGGCAGATTGCTTCAGTCGTGCCTGCTTCGCAATGACGGGGTGAAGTTACGGATTGCTTCAGTCGTGCCTTCTTCGCAATGACTTGTTAAGAGTAACTACAATTGGTTTGTATTTATGACGTCCTTGCGAGGACGATAGGACGAAGCAATCTGTTTATTGAAATTTACTGAATACCGAGAACGAGGGAGGCTTAATTGGCAGATTGCTTCAGTCGTGCCTCCTTCGCAATGACGGGACTAGCTATAATGCCGTGGGACAATTTAGATGTTGAAAAGCCAGCCCTCGGAAAGGTCGTTCCAATTTGGGTTTTCTTGATTGATGAGGAATTCTTTTCTTTTTCTATTTCCTGATTTTAGTTGTTTTTCTCTTGCTATTGCTTGTGTGATGTCATCGAATTCTTCATAATAGACTAATATATCACAATTGTATTTTGCTGTGAAACCTTTGTATTCCTTGTTTTTGTGTTGGTATATTCTTTTTAATAGATTGCTTGTTACTCCGATGTAGATTACTGTTTTGTTTTTGTTTGTCAGGAAGTAAACGTGGCTTTTTTTCATGTTGTAAATGTATGTAAAGATTTTAATTTTTTTTAATGTGGGATTGCTTCAGTCGTGCCTCCTTCGCAATGACGGAGATGGATAACCACCAACCACTAACCATCCACTACAACGTTTTATTAAAAAAATGCTATATTGCATCGATTTAAATTTTGATTTTCATTATTAACGTTTATATTTGCACAAAAGAAAAAAAAATGAAGAAAAAGGCAATCATTGTCTCGGGATATTTCAATCCTATCCACAAAGGGCATTTAGAATACTTTAATAATGCCAAGTCACTAGCCGACGAACTATTTGTTATCGTAAACAGCGACCATCAACGCGCTCTTAAAGGCTCCAAAGAATTTCAACAAGAAGACGAACGTCTCTTTATCGTACAAAACATCAAAGCCGTGGACAAAGCATTTTTGTCTATTGACCAAGATCGTACCGTATGTGCCAGTATTGCTGATATTCATCAAAAATTTGGCGCTGAGTATGATTTGGGCTTTGCCAATGGCGGCGATCAAAACAACAATTCCATTCCCGAGGCACCTATTTGTGAGGAGTTGGGTATTGAATTGATTGATGGTTTGGGGGATAAGATTCAGTCTTCGTCGTGGCTTTTAGGCGGCGGGAAGGGGGTTTAGGGGTTAGTTGTTTAGGGTTTAGAGGTTAGATATTCAACTACAGAAACAATAGAAACTGTTAAAGGTTCAAAGTTTAAAATTTAAGGTTAGAGGTTTACATATCTAACATTTAGAAACCACAGAAACCTAACAATAGAAACTGTTTAGAGTTCAGAGTTTAAAATTTAAAGTTCAAAGTTTAAAGTTCAAGGAAATAAATAATTTGCTAATCGCTAAAAGCCAAAAGCTAACAACTAAAGGCTATCAGCGAATAGTTAACAGCAAAAAGCTAAAACATGAAAATAGGAATTACGTTCAGCTCATTTGATTTGCTCCATGCAGGGCATGTAAAGATGTTGGAGGAAGCAAAAACTCAGTGTGATTATTTGATTTGTGGTTTGCAAACCGACCCTACGCTTGATCGTCCAGAAAAAAACAGGCCTGTTCAGACGGTTGTAGAAAGGTACATCCAATTAAAGGGATGCAAATTTGTAGATGAAATAGTACCGTATGCTACTGAGCAGGATTTGGAAGATATTTTGCGATCCTTTAAAATCGATGTGCGTATCATTGGAGACGAATATATGAACAAACCTTTTACAGGACGTGAGTATTGCGAACAAGCGGGTATTGCTTTTTTTTTCAACAAGCGTGAGCACCGATTTTCTAGTAGCGGGCTGAGAAAAGAGGTTCAGGAGAAGGAGAATATGAAGATGATTGATAAGTAAATGTTTAGGGGTTGTAATTCAACCGCAAAGGACGCAAAGGAATTGATTTAAGGTTTGAAGTTTAAGGTTTTGGTTTCAAAATTTAACCGCAAAGGATGCAAAAGAATTGATTTAAGGTTTGAAGTTTAAGATTCAAAATTTAAGGTTTTGTGATTTAACCGCTAAGGACGCAAAGAAAAACTGTTGTTATCACGCTAAGGACGCAAAGTATTGACTAGAAATAACGTTATTAAGAATTAGAAAATAGACCCTGAAACAAGTTCAGGGTGACAATAGGAATGAATAAGGATACTAAAATATATATCGCAGGTCATAGAGGGATGGTAGGTTCCGCAGTGTGGAGAGCCCTTGAGAAAAAAGGATATACCAACTTGATTGGTAAAACTAGCAAGGAGTTGGATTTGCGCAACCAACAAGCTGTCATCGATTTTTACGCCACGGAACGACCGGAGGTAGTCATTGATGCAGCAGCAAGAGTAGGTGGCATTTTGGCAAACAATGACTATCCCTACCAATTTTTAATGGAAAATATGCAAATACAAAATAACTTGATTGATGGGGCTTTCCAAGCCGGAATCAACAAGTTTATTTTTTTAGGGAGTTCTTGTATCTACCCTAAGTTTGCCCCACAGCCACTAAAAGAGGACTATTTGTTGACGGATTCTTTAGAACCCACCAATGAATGGTATGCGATTGCTAAAATTACGGGAGTCAAAGCCTGTCAAGCCATTCGTAAACAGTTTGGCAAAGACTATGTGAGTTTGATGCCTACCAATTTGTATGGGTATTTTGATAATTTTGATTTGCAAACGTCGCATGTGTTGCCGGCGATGATACGCAAGTTTCACGAAGCAAAAAACAACGGACATACTCCTGTAACCTTATGGGGTTCTGGAACGCCAATGCGTGAGTTTTTGTTTGTGGATGATATGGCGGAAGCCGTAGTGTATGCTTTAGAAAATACCTTGCCTGAGCATTTGTATAATGTGGGTTCAGGAACAGATGTTACGATTAAGAAATTGGCGGAAACTATTCAAAAAGCTGTTGGGCATGAAGGAGATATTGTTTGGGATTCCACGAAACCCGATGGTACTCCTCGTAAATTGATGGATGTGTCGAAGATGAAGGAAGTAGGGTGGAGTTACACTACGGAATTGGATGAAGGGATTGCGAAGACTTATGGGTGGTTTTTGGAGAATGTGGAGAGTTTTAAACAAGTAAAAATGTGATTAAGTGTCACAGGGTCACACAGAGTCAAACACAGAGTTACACTGAAAGATTTTTGTATCACAGAGTAACGCGGAGTTAAACACAGTGTCACACAGAGTAAAATTTAAAAAAAACACTGTGCAACACAGAGTCAAACAC